>Ga0209092_10000002_pt1 | contig 235874 bp, 260 predicted proteins | sample FraStrMetagenome_FD_187446 | JGI IMG/M metagenome (GOLD analysis project Ga0209092, IMG submission 187446) | Marine eukaryotic phytoplankton communities from Arctic Ocean - Fram Strait ARC3M Metagenome (SPAdes) (version 2) | ecosystem: Environmental > Aquatic > Marine > Oceanic | place: Fram... | reverse complement strand
CTCTATAACTTAATTTATGCTCCATATTTTATAAGAATTTTTTAAATTTACTTTTTTCAACAATCGCCCACTTAACCAATTGTTTCATACCCACTTCTTTTTATATAAACTTCTATAAATCCCAAATCGATTTTCTCTTATTTTTTTTATACTCTTTGTACCTTTCAGTTATGATAAATAATATTAACTTAATTACCTTCATTTCTTTTAGTTATTCCAATCATCTACAGATTCTTTCTCACCTAATCGATTCATCGCTAATTCACATATCATCGCACCATCCATTTGTTTACCATGTGGTGACGGAAACGAATCACTCATTCCAGACAACGCAGTATTAACGAACCATTGAGATTTATTAACGTATTTTTTTTGAAACCTTTCATGTACCTTACGAAAAGAATTCTCCTCGTCAACCCTCCACACTTTAATTTCCTCAGCAATAGGAGTTGAAATCATCAGTCTATAAAAAGTAAACGATTCGTTAAAGTCCATAATACATTTCAATTTCTTTAATTAATTTATTAATTTTTGAGCAGGTAACATAATCCTCCACATCTTCATAATGATTCAAACAATTCCCTAAATTTAGAATGAAATCTTCCTGACTGACTGTTATATCAAATACGGTACTATCATCATCCTCGAAAGTGAATGTCATTAATTCAATAATTTCAAGTTTCTCCCCCTCAAAATTGTCTTTTATTTTTGTGTAAATCAAATTAAAATACCATTCTTTATTCTCATTCAAATACTCTTCGAAGTCATCTGGGTGTGGTAAACTCGCATATATACTATCCATATCTTATCTATTCTTTAGAATACAAAGATACGGTTTTTATTTTAAAAAACAAAATTTGTTGTAGTCTTACTCCTGAGGTGGAGTATCTTCTTTTTTGTCATCACTTTTTTTAGATGACCATACTTTTTCAACCGATGTTAATCCTAATGTTCCGAAAGCTAAAGCAGCGACCGCATTTACTAAAGTAGAATCAACAGGTTTTCCTAAGATAACATTTAAGAACAATGCCACACATAAACTAATACCCGACAATAGACCCATAATTCTTTTAGATGACGGTGCTCCATCACCATCTCTTAAAAGGTCTCTCATCCAATTTTTAATACCTGTAAACATCTTTTTCATACTAATAAATACATAGTAATTACTAATTCTTAGAGTATACCATTATTTTTCTTTTAACCATAGGTAATACAGTCTCCTCTAACGGATATGGTCTATGTCCCTCAACACTATAAAATTCAGGTATTGACAAGTGAGTACTCTCTTTTAAAATTTCTAACTTTATGTCGTTAGTTGTTTGAAATTTTTTTCTTTTAAACTCCTTAACTTTCTTAGTAAATAGAAATCTACCTCCATCAACATCCATTATAATTCTGCCGATATTAAAGTAATACACCTTAACCGTATCCCCATTGAATATTATATAACCTTCATCCTTTACGTTACTTTCTAACCCAACTCTTTCAACTATTATATCCTCAGCTATGTCTTCATATATGATAATACCAATCTGACTATATTCGTCTAACCTGCTAATTCCCCATTCAATAATCTCTTGAATGTCTTCACCCATCTTTTCATTGGGTTGTTGTTTAACTTCGTAAATAATCTTTTTAGTTTCTAAGTCAATCCCAACCATTTCTTTTGGAAATAACTCTTCAATTTCTGATTTGTTTTTTGAGATAAGATTTAATAATCTATTGTACTCAACAACGTTTGTTAAGTGTGGGTATAATAAGTATTGATTCCAATCTTGGTCCACCTCTTTTAGATACGCCAATAATTTATATTGTTTGTACTCTAAATCTAAAGGACCCTTCTCTAACCAATCTATTATCATACTCTTCTTAAATTACCCTCTTTAAATGCTTTATAATTATCTCCCTTAGTAATCATAAATCTTCTACCTTCTCTAACATATTTAATAATACCAGCATCTTTAAGTGATGCAAAGAATGTTGAGAAGTATCCTCCGATATTTAGGTATTCACCACTAGGTGATGTGAACTCACCATTATCACCTTTCTTAACTTTACCACTCTTAATAAGAAAATCTTGTTTACTACCTAACTTATCACCTAAACCATCTAAGTATTTTATCATACTATTGGTTAATGGTCCTCTACGATTAAATTTATAGGTAGACATAACATTATTTGAAGACCAAAAAACGTTATCGGTAATCGCCTTCAACGTTACTGGGTTATTAACTAATTTATTACTAAAACGAATTAACGTCTCATACCAATTGTTAAAATTAAAGTCATCCCCTCTCATTCCGTAAGTGTGTATATCTTTAACATATCTTAAGATTGGGTATTTTTCTTCCTCATCTTGGTCTCCAAAAATACCTGATGTAGAATCTATCTGATAACTAACCTTATACTCATTTCTTTCCGTATTAACATCAATCCTCATTTGACCTAAAACCACTCCCGTATATTTTGTAGGGTCACTGGTTCCAATCATAAACGTTTCCAAAATAGTACCCCCAAAAACTTCACCTAACTCACCATTAACTTCAAACCAAACAGGTAATTCACCATACCCATACTTACTATTGTTAGTCTCTTCCACCGTATAACTAAAGTCTAACCTATCCTCTAAAGTTTCTATGGCGTGATTAACCATTGATTCTTCTGTACGGAAATTAGAAGTTTCCGATTTCATAGATGTTATTGTTTGTTGTATATCATTTTTAATTAAATCTAATGTGTATTTTTTGATTAACAACTTAGCAAGTTTAACTTCACCGTCAGACATTCTTTTATCTAACGCATCGTACCATTCTTCATCTCCCGTATATCTAATAAAAGCGGCTATTTTGTAAAAAGGATTGTCGGACTCAACCTGTTTGTTGTGTATGTAATATAAATTACCCTTATCGTCGTATTGCGTAAAATACTTAGTATCTTTGTGTGTAGTACACCACTTAGTACCTGAACCATATTTACAAGACGAATTATGTGTTAGTGGTCTAACAACTATAATATCTTCATTGTCAACCAACTTAACGGACTCGTCATCTGAAACCTTAACAGGTTTTTTACGTTCATAGTCACTAATAGCGTCGGCTAACTCCCCAATTGTTTCATATTGGTTAATATCTTTTTTTTCTAAATGTTTACGGTACCTATCGAATTTTTCTAATATCTCATCACCATCTTCGATTTCAGGAATATCTTCCATACTACCAATTTCGAAGTATTGTGTTAAATACCAATCAGCGTATTTGTAGTTAGTTTTTTTATGTATATCCGAATTACTTAAGTAGTCTGTCAATAACTCTTCAGATGTTGGATATTTAGCTATTAATCTTTCTTTTCTTCCTTCGTTTAACATATTAATTAGTTCTAAAAATATAATAATCTACCCCATCTATTTCTACTATGTTCTCATTTCCATCATAACTTGATAGTACGTGACCATATCCGTCTGCCTGTATTATGTCATCGGCAACACCATCCATATCAACATAATCTGAAATACTATACCCATTTTCCCACACTTCATCCAAATTATCTAAAAGCTCACTAACTCTATCATCTACAAGTTCATCAACTTTCTCTTCAATATCATCTTCACTCGGGTGTGTTTCTTCGTCGTCTTCATCATAATCACTAAACCATGATTCTAAATCATATCGAACGTCATCATTATAATACTCATAATAATGTTGTTTTAAGTCCTTTTCTAATGAATCTTCATCCAAGTTGTTAGTAACAACCCAACTACTAATACCCTCAAGACCTAATTCATCCAGATAACTCTCCATATTTTCCTTAGCCGCCGATTCAACTTCGGATTCAATTCCAACCGCATAATCTCCGTGGTCGGTCTCAAAATGTCTTAACCCATAATGGGTCCAGTCATCTTCATATAAAGTCTCATAAATGTCTTCACTTTCAATATCATCTGTTAACTCATCAATTTTAGATTCAAGTTCGTCTACTTTAATTTCTAACTCATCAATCATATCGGTAACTTTAGTCGATGTGTTATTTGAGCCGTTTAATTTTTCTAATTTCGTATTAATCTTTTTTAATTTGAGTTGTAATTCTTCTCTTTCACTTTTAAACGAATCGATATCATTCTCATCGTAAGATAATACTTGTTCATCCATTAAGAATTGGTATACCGCCTTTGCTGGTAAATCGTCAGAAAAAGAGTCATTCACTCTATTTGAATTTTTTGTTGCCCTAATATTTAAAAGTCTCTCTCTTTCCCTTCTTTTAGCTTCAGCAGCACGTTTTTCTCTTTGTATTTCGTTGTCGTCGTATGTTATTACTTTTTGGAATACTTCGTTGGGTATTTTACCATACATCTCCATTTTTTTAATGGCAGAAGTACGTTTATCCGATTTTTCTTCGTCATTAGTAAAACTACCCGAAGTGTCGAACCCAAAGTACTTAAATATCTTATCTACTGTTTTGTTTTTCCACATGTTAGTCAGTCGTTTATATACTATAAATATGTATTAATTTGACTTTATACAATTATTTTAACACTTTTAAATTACAATCACATTAACAAAAAATAAAGACCTTATATGTTATATCGTTACGATAAGAAAAAATTGATGTTTGTTAGCGTCAAAAAGAGACTATTACATGTCTTATATCTATTACTACTCACAAACATTATATCATTTTTCTATGGTAGATACTCTAAGTCTCCAATAGTTGATAGGTATGAAAAAGAAATTATACTAATGAGTGTTAATGATGAATCGTATGACTTTTCAAAAGAAAATTTAGTAACAGAACTTAAGAGTCTTAATATTAAGTTTCCACATATCGTAATGGCACAATCAATGGTTGAAACAGGATACTGGGAAAGTGATATATTCATTGAGAACCATAACCTATTTGGTATGAAAGAAGCTCGTGTTAGAGTGAATACCGCATTGGGAACTAATAGAAACCACGCATATTATTCTGATTGGGTCTCATCAGTATTAGATTATGCATTTTATCAAAGCACATACCTTAAAGATTTAAAAACTGAAGAACAGTACTACAACTATTTAAGTCGTTCATACGCAGAATCAGAAAACTATGTCAATTCAGTAAAAAGTATGGTAATAAAGGAAAAGTTAGTATCTTTATTTGACTAATAATATAAATCATCCATAAAAGATTCATTCATATAATCAGAAGATAGTTTACTGTCAGCATATTCAGGAAAACTATACCTCATTGAATCCCTCCACGATAGATGGTCATTACAATATTCTTCTAATACATCTTCAAAATCTCCCCAGTATCCAATAGAATTTCCGGAATCACTGATTTCTTCAATCCACCAATGTATCACATCAGAATATAACTGTTCCGAAATCTTTATCACATACGTTGTCGTTGGTGAGTGATTTTTGTCAGGATATTTCTGTTTGTATGATTCACTCTTTTCTGTGTATTTAAATTCCCCCTGACCACCAAAAAAATCTTCAATAGAACCCATTAGATTGTTATATAATTCAGTTTCCATAGCAGCAATCTGTGCTCTATCATAGGAGTTAGAGACATTGTTTTCTATACTTTCAAATAAATCAATACTATATAACGCATCAATTATATTATCCTCACTCCTAAAAATCTCATCAAAACAGTCTTTGGTTAAGATATTATCATCCTTACCAATCAATTCTTCTAATACTTCGTTATCTCCATTATAATTGACTTCTTTATTTAACCCCTCATCGACCATGTAATCTTTTAAATATTTCATGTTTTTGTCAGTTAAATCACTAAGGTAATAAAACATTTCACTTTTACCTGAATTATATCCATTATAAAAAAGTTCATCATACTCCCCCGATAATATTGATGATGTAGTGTCTTCAGACATACTACTGTCATGATAAAAGAATTTAGCCAAATCTTCTCTACCGTTTAATTCCATAATAATTTCATTACGATTCAATATTAAGTCAGAGAAAATCGGTAAAGTATATTTATACAACGAATCAACATCTTTCTCCGATATTATTCCGTGTAGAATATTTTTCATTAACTCATTAGATTCGTCACTATCGTCTTTGATAATGTCATTAATAAAAGAGTCTAAGTCACCTCTCTTAAGTAAGTAACCGTATAACTTTTCGGTATCATATTTAAAGACTTTTCTAAGCGTTTCATAATCGGACGATGTACCTTCATTTAGGTTGTCCATTATTATCTCCTTAACCATTTTTAATAACATCATACTAATAAATATAGTCGTTATCTTATTTCTTTAATTTATTATATTTGTTAACAACAACTTTAATTTGATTTTTAATCTCCTCGTTTGTTTGTCTTGGTGTCTGAACTGGTTGTTCAGTTTTTTTCTTTTTACATCCACATCCCATAATACTATATATTTTAAGTTTTTATTATATTAATAAATATAACAAACCTGTAGTATCAGTAAATAAAAAACCCCCATCTTTATGATGAGGGTTTTAAATTAATAAACTATTAAAAGAATTATAACATCGAATCGATATCTTTCTTAATCATATTTAACTTACTGTTTTGTTCGTTAAACGCATTGACTAATAAAGATGTGATTTGTGGATAATTTACTCTTAAGAATCCGTCATTACCTTCAATAACTAATTCAGGTAAGACTTCTTTTAACTCTTGTGCAATAACCCCAATATCCGTTGGTGTTTCTAAAGTTTTAGGTTTATAATCAGATTTCCATAGGAATTCAACCCCTCTAATTTTAGATACTTTGTCTAACGAATCAGTAATTAACTCAACATTAGTCTTAGCTCTTCTATCAGAAGCTGGTCCGGCATATCCTTTAATACCTTTGTTTCCTCGAAAACCTTTAGGTCCCTGAAGTCCTCTATAACCTTTAGTGTTTCCTGAAGCTCCAGCGTCACCAATCGGTCCTTGAGTTGCCGCCAATGTATAAGGTCCTTTAAGTCCCTTTGGTCCTTGTGGTGCTTGAGAACCTTTAGGTCCTGTATTACCTCTATTACCTTTAGGTCCTGTATATCCTTTGACACCTTTGGTACCTTTAAAACCTTTAGGTCCTACCGGTTTTGGACTACCTGAATTAACCCAATGAGTATATCCAGCATAACCTTTATCTCCACCTCCACCTTGTGGTCCTCGGGGACCTTGTGGTCCTGTAGGTCCGTTTGGTCCTCGATGTGTGTCACCCAAGTCTCCACCTGGTCCATTATAACCTTTTGGTCCTGTAGGTCCTGTAGCTCCTTTAGCTCCAACATTACCTTTAGGTCCTTTAGTAGAAACGTCATTACCTTTAACACCTTTTGGTCCTTGTGCTCCTTGATAACCTGTGTCACCAGCATTACCTTTGGCACCTTGACCACCTATGTTACCTTTAACACCTTTTCCACCTGTTGGTCCTCCCGGTCCTGTAGGTCCGCCATCACCAGGTCCACCTGTATAACCTTTGTCTCCAACGGGTCCTTGTGGTTGATAACCTTTTGGTCCTGTAGAATGTCTGTATCCTTTAAGACCTTTGTCTCCTTTAGGTAAAGACGAAACGGTAGCGGTACCTTTGTACCCTTTATTACCTTTTACCCCTTTATTTCCTTTGATACCTTTATTACCTTGAGGTCCTTGTGGTTGATAACCTTTTGGTCCTTTCCCACCAACATTACCTTTAACACCTTGGTTTCCTTGTCCACCTTTTTGTCCTGTAGGTCCTGTAACACCTTTTTGTCCTGTAGGTCCTTGTGGTCCTGTTGGTCCACCCGGTCCTTGTGGTTGATAACCTTTAACACCTTTGTTTCCTTTAACTCCAATGTAACCTTTATCACCACCACCACCGGTATTACCTGTAGCTCCTTTTTGACCTGTAGGTCCTTGCGGTCCACCTGGTCCTGTAGGTCCTTGATTACCTACGTAACCTTTAGTATTACCACCTTGAGGTCCTTGTCCACCTTGAGGTCCTTGGTATCCTTGTGCTCCTCGGTAACCTTTGTCTCCAATATTACCCGTATAAGAAGTACCCGTTCCACCTCTATCACCTTGAACACCTTGAACACCTTGAGGTCCTGTTGGTCCACCCGGTCCTGTAATACCTTTATCTCCAACACCACCTTTGACACCTTTAATACCGATATAACCCTTTGGTCCTTGGTTTCCTTGTGCTCCTCTAACATTAGAAACACCTTTAATACCTTTTCCTCCTATTGGTCCTTTTGGTCCATTAGCAACTGCAGGTCCTTTTCCACCTTTATAACCCTTAGGTCCTGTAATACCCTTATTACCTTTAGTGGTACCACCTTGAGCTCCTTGGCCTCCTTGACCTCCTTGGTATCCTCTAGCACCAACATTACCTTTAAGTCCCTTTGGTCCTGTAACACCGATATCACCTGTAGCACCTTGTGCACCTATGACTCCTTTACTACCACCCGGTCCTTGAGGTCCTTGGTTTCCTTGGTCTCCTTGTTGTGAAGTTGAACCAATAATACCTTTCTGTCCTTTGGTACCTATAACACCTTTATAACCTATCGGTCCTTTGGTTGTGTTAGTCTGACCCTGAGGTCCTCTTCCACCGGTAATACCTTTAGTACCCTTGAAACCTTTAGTTCCTGTTACACCTTTTTCACCTTGAGGACCTCTTGGTCCTTTAGGTGAAATACCTTGTGTTCCTTGGTTACCTCTTGGCCCTGTAGGTCCACCTGGTCCTACAACACCTTTTGGTCCCGTATATCCTACGTCACCCGTTGGTCCTGTATTACCCTGAGGTCCTATACCACCTTGGTTACCAATGTATCCTTTCGGCCCTGTAGGTCCTTGTGCTCCCTGAGAACCTATTGGTCCACCGGGTCCCTGAGTTCCTAAATTACCTTTAAGTCCTTTGAAACCTTTATCTCCAATAACACCTTTTGGTCCTTTTGGTCCTATGTTACCTTGATATCCTTTATCACCAGGTCCACCTTGATAACCTTTGTCTCCAAAACCACCTTGGTTACCTCTGTCACCTTGTGGTCCAAAGTCACCCGTATTACCCTGTGGTCCTTTTTGACCTTTATATCCTTGCGGTCCTTGGTATCCTTTTATTCCTGTGAATGAACCTGTCCATGTTCCCGTATTATCTAATACAGTAACGGATGTTCCACTCCCATTTCTTACTTTTAACGACCCCGTAATTTTAAATCCGTTAGGGGTTAAAAACCCGTTTGAACTAAAACTAGCAGCCGGAGTTCCGTCTTCACCGATAAGTAATGGAAGATTCTCACCGATTGTAAAGATTGAGTCTACAGTACCGTTATTTACTAACAATATCTCAGGAGACTCTGTTCCTGTTCTATTTGGTGTGATTAATATATTCTTAGCCATGATTAATTGTTGTTTAGTCTAAGTTTATTTATTTCTTCCTCTAACATATCAATGTTTTTCTGTTCTTCCTTAATCGCTTCAATGATTAATGGAACAACTCTAGAGTATGACAATGTTAAGTAACCCGTGTCTTTAGTATGTACTAAAGTTGGTATCACTTTTTTAGCGTTTTGAGCAACAAAACCAATATCGTGTTTACCGTAGGCTCCACTTACAAGACCATCCTCTAAACCTTTATCTGTCCAATCATATTCGACAGGTATTAGTTCTTGGATTTTTTGTAATGGATTAGATATTAAGTTAACGTCTAACTTAAGTCTCTTATCAGAGCGACCAAGGGATGGTCCTTCGGATGATGAACCACCACCTGTTGGTCCACTTCCTCCACCTCCACCGGCAGCTCCTGTAGGTCCTCTTAAACCTTGGTAACCTTGAGGTCCTCTTAAACCTTGTGCACCTGTTGGTCCACCTGAACCACCAAAAGAAGAAATAGACGCTGCGTAACCTTTTGGTCCTTTAAGACCCGCGGCAGTACCACCTTTTTGTCCTGTTCCTCCACCGGCTCCTGAACCACCTTGTCCACCTGTTGGTCCCTGAGGTCCAAAATTACCTTGGTATCCTCTTGGTCCTTGTCCACCTTGAGGTCCTCTTGGTCCTACGTTTGGTCCAAAGTTACCTCTATTACCTTTAACGCCTTTTGGTCCTGTTGGTCCACCTGGTCCGATATTACCTTTGTAACCTTTGTTTCCTTTGGTACCTTTGTTTCCTTTCGGTCCTTTTGGTCCTGTATTACCTCTATTACCTTTAACACCTTTTGGTCCCTGAGGTCCTAAACCACCTCTGTTACCTTTAGCACCATTAGAACCTGTTGGTCCTGTAGGACCTGTAGGTCCAACATTACCTTTTTGTCCTTTAGCACCTGTGTACCCTTTATCTCCTGTAGGTCCTTGTGGTTGATATCCTTTGACACCTTTGTTTCCTTTGATACCTTTATAACCTTTTGGTCCTGCGTTACCTTTATAACCTTTTGGCCCTTTTGGTCCCGTAGCACCTCTGTCTCCTATAGTTGATACCACACCTTTATAACCTGTAGGTCCTTTATATGAAGGTCCTATATATCCTTTTGGTCCCTGACCACCTTGTCCACCTTGATTTCCTTGAGGTCCTGTAGGTCCTTGTGGTCCCGTAGTACCTCTATTTCCTTTAGTCCCTGTAGGTCCTTGCGGTCCACCTGGTTGATATCCTTTGACACCTTTGTTTCCTTTGGTACCTAAATAACCCTTAACACCTTTGTTACCTTTGTAACCTTTTGGTCCTTTTGGTCCTGTTCCACCTCGTAGTCCTTGACTTCCTAGACCACCTTGTGGTCCTCTGTAACCCTTAGGTCCCTGAGGAGATGCTCCTTTTTGTCCTTTGATACCTTTGTTACCTTTGGTTCCTACAACACCTTTATTACCAATATTACCTTTAGTCCCAATTGGTCCTGTAGGTCCTTGTGGTCCAACTGGTCCTGTTACACCTTTGTTTCCAACATTACCTTTAGGTCCTTTTGGTCCCGCAGCTGCGTTAGGTCCTTTTCCACCTGTATAACCTTTATCTCCAGGTCCACCAATATTACCTTTATAACCTTTAGCACCTTGTGTCCCTATCTGACCTTTTGAACCAGCATTACCTGTAGTTCCCTGAGGTCCTCTATCTCCACCATCACCGGTACCACCTTTTGGTCCTGTAACACCAATGTAACCTTGTGGTCCTTTTGGTCCTTTAGGAGCCGTTAGCCCCGAAGTTGTAGGGTCATCATTGATAGCATATCCTTTCTGACCCGTAGCACCTCTATAACCCTTAGGTCCTTGAGGTCCTTGTGTTCCAATTGGTCCTTGCAGTCCTGTAGGTCCTTGCGGTCCTGTGATACCTTTCTGCCCTGTAGGTCCTGTAATAACACCTACACCCGAAGATGATTGTCCACCTTCGACACCTTTATATCCTTTAGGTCCTGTCGGTCCTTTATTACCCTGAGGTCCTTGTGGTCCTGTATCACCATTCCCACCTTTTGGTCCTTTAGGTGAGACACCTTGTCCTCCTTGGTAACCTTTGTCACCAATAGCACCTTGATATCCTCTATTACCTTTTGGTCCAATTGGTCCTGTTGGTTGATAACCTTTAGGTCCTTGAGGTCCTTGTGGTCCTTGTTGTCCGGTATAACCCTTAACACCTAAAACACCTTTAAGTCCTTTAGAACCTGTTGGTCCTAAATCTCCGTTACCTCCGATATTACCTTTAACTCCTTTGATACCTTTGTTACCAACGTTACCTTTAATACCTTTGGTTCCTTTATAACCTTTAGCTCCGATAGGTCCTTTGTCTCCGTTTCCACCTTGGTATCCACGGTTACCTTTTACACCCTTATCACCTAAGTTACCTTTAATACCCTTGTCACCTTGAGGTCCTTGCGGTCCTTGCGGTCCGTCATTTCCTCTTGGTCCGTTATCTCCAATAACACCTTTAGGTGAATTATTACCTTTAGTACCTTTATTACCTTTATTACCAGCAATACCTTTAAGTCCTTTCTGACCTGTAGGTCCAAAGTTACCTTTTGGTCCTTTTATTCCCTTAGGTCCTTGGTTACCTTGAGGTCCCTGAGGTCCTCTGTCACCTGTAGTACCTTGAAATGTTCCGTTGTATATACCTGATTGAGTTACGATTACGTTACCACTTGAGTCTCTTAAATCTCCGTCAATTATTAGGTCTCCAACAATTTGAAATCTTTCATCACCTGATGATTTCATACGAGCAACCTCTGTACCATTTAAGAATATAACAACATCATTAGTATTGTCTTCTACCTCTAGTGTATACGTAGTAGAACCTTGATAAAGTTCTATTTTAGGTTCATTCGTACCTACTCTATTTGGGAATATATGTATCCCTTTGTTTCCTTTTTGTAGTGCCATTATTTCGAACGATTTAATTTAATTATTTCAAGTTTATCAGTATATTCTTTAACGATTTCCCTCTGTTCTCTCAGCGCTGAAATTAATACTGAAGTCATCTTAGCGTAGTTAACTTGCATCGTACCATTCTCTTCATTCATTATATTAGTCAACTCAGGTAAAACCTCATTAACTTCTTGAGCGATAAAACCAGCATCTCTACCTTTAACTTCGTGTACATTATGTATAGAACCTTCTACCCAATCAAATTTAACACCTCTAAGTTTTGATATTTTTTCAATACCACCTGTTAACTCTTTAATGTTTTCTTTCAATCTTGCATCAGATGTATTTCCTGTAGGTCCTTTTGGTCCTTTATAACCATTCGGCCCTCTAATACCTTTATAACCTGTAGGTCCTTTTGGTCCTCCAGTACCTTTTGCACCTCTCTTACCTTTGCTTCCGAAAGTCGTTGGTCCTTTTGGTCCTTGATTACCTTTAGCACCTAAAGGTCCTGCATATCCTTTTGGTCCTTTAGATGTACCATTAGAACCTGTAGGTCCTCTATCACCTGTTGGTCCACTTGGTGCATCAGGGAAATTTGATACCAAATATATGTCACCTCCCGGTCCTTGATTACCTATAAAACCTTTAACACCTTTGTTACCTTGTGCTCCAATATAACCTTTTGGAGAAGAACCTGTAGCTCCTCTACCACCTTTAGTCGTATTATTACCTCCAGCTGGTCCTTGTCCTCCTGGTCCACCTATATAACCTTTGTCACCACTCAACCCTTGAGTACCTGTATAACCCTTAGTTCCTTTATTACCTTTGATACCTTTAGCACCTTGATAACCTTTGTTACCAGCATTACCTTTGTAACCTTTAGGTCCTTTTGGTCCTGTTCCACCTCGTGGTCCTTGAGACCCTTGTCCTCCTTGTGGACCTCTCGCTCCTTGACCACCTATGTTACCTTTGATACCTTTACCACCTGGTGCTCCTTTATAACCTTTCTGTCCTACAGGTCCTTGGTCACCTCTGTAACCTTTACCACCTGTATCACCTCCTGGTCCTCTATCACCTCCTGGCCCTGTTGGTCCACCTGGTCCGATATTACCTTTAATACCTTTACCACCTGTTGGTCCACCTGGTCCTTGATAACCTTTAATACCTTTATTTCCTTTAAGTCCTGTAGTACCTCTTGCTCCTTGATAACCTTGGGCTCCTGTATTACCTCTTGCTCCTTGGCCACCTATGTTACCTTTAATACCTTTTCCACCTGTTGGTCCACCTGGTCCTGTAACACCTTTGTCTCCAGAACCTCCAGTACCACCTCGGTTACCTTTAGTTCCTGTAGCTCCAGCATATCCTTTAGCACCTTGTCCTCCTTGGTTTCCTTTTAGTCCTGTAGGTCCTTGTGGTCCAAAGTTTCCTTTGATACCCTTAACACCTTTATTACCTTTGATACCTTTATAACCTGTTGGTCCTTGTCCTCCTCTATTACCTTTAATAGAAGAACCAATATAACCTTTTGGTCCTGCGTTACCTTTTATACCTTTATTACCTTGGCCTCCAATAACACCTTTAGCACCTGGTCCTCCTTGGTCTCCCTGAGGTCCTTTTGTACCCTGAGGTCCTTTGATACCTTTGACACCCTTATAACCTTTTGGTCCTTGAGTACCGACAGGTCCTTGAACACCTCTTGGTCCTTTTGGTCCGTTGATACCTGCAGTTCCCGTAGGTCCTAAGTCACCACCACCACCTTGTATACCTCTCGGTCCACCTGGTCCTGTAATACCTTTAATACCTTTATTTCCTTTGATACCTTTGTATCCTTTCGGTCCTTGGTATCCTTTCGGTCCTTTCGGTTCATATCCTTTTGGTCCTTGAGTTCCTCTGTTGCCCTTATACCCTTTCGAGCCAATGACACCTTTATTACCTTTAGTACCTTTATTACCTAACACACCTTTCGATGCAGTAGGTCCTTGGTCACCGGCATTACCTTTGGGTCCTTTATTACCCGTCTGACCCTTAGGTCCTGTAATACCTTTGTATCCTTTAAGTCCTGTGGCTCCTCTGTCCCCTATGGGTCCTTCGTTACCTTTAGTACCCGCGATACCTTTATAACCTGTTGGTCCGACATTCCCTGTCGCACCTTTTATCCCTTTATAACCTTTAGGTCCTTGCGGTCCTTGTGGTCCTTGAGGTCCTTGCGGTCCTTGTGGTCCTTGAGGTGAAGCACCTTTTGGTCCTTGTAGACCTACTCCTCCTTTTAGACCTTTAGGTCCTGTTACTCCTTTACTCCCTTGATTACCTACGTAACCTTTAGGTCCTTGAGTACCTTGTCCTCCTTTTGGTCCTACGGGTCCTATTGGACCTGCATTTCCTATTGGGCCTTTTGGACCTTGTGGTGCAGTTGCACCTACTTGTCCTTGAGTACCCTGAGCACCTTGGGCACCTACCACCCCTACGGAACCAATGTATCCTTTCAAACCTTTTGCCCCAATTACTCCTTTCGCTCCTTGAGCTCCGGTGGGTCCTATGTTTCCTTTGATACCTTTCTGTCCTTTTAAGTGTCCTGATGGACCTACATAAAGGGACTCGTCGAAAGCGTCTTGTGAGTTTACTGTAAACTGATTAGTTTTAAGGTTTTGGTTCTTTACTGTGGCGTTACCATTAGAGTCCAGTTCCAATAACGTAGCTCCACCACCATCTTGGAAGATAAGAGAGCCACCGGCGTTTAAGCCGATGACAATCTCTTCATTTCCATTGGTGATAGCTATGTTTGGATTATCTGTCCCTGTTAAATTCGGTGTGATAATTATGTTCTTAGCCATTACAAAGAATCAATTTTAAAATTTATTATGTTATTATGTTTAGTCATCTTAAGCTGGAAATTCAACTCTTAATTTATAAACATCCTTTCTCTCAGCGTTTATCGTGTAGAAAGCATTTACTATACCACTTTCAGAACCAACTTCTACTTTGTTGTCTTCAATAGACTTAACATAGTGTGTTGTTGGTGCTCCAATAGCAGTTAACTGTACTGTTATAGAATCTTCATGTACTAACTCAGTCCAATATTCTGGTAATTCAATCATACCGTCAGCACCTACTTTACCTCTAATGTAGACTCCATGCTCAGGTCCCTCTAAGTTACCATATTGTAACTTCATGTTAGGTTGAGTAGGATGGTCGATTAAGAACGACTTACTTGTTGCTCTTAACTCTCCCGTGATTTCCACATCAGTGTTTATAGATAAGACACCTAATGAACTTGTTAACGTTGTAGTATCAATTCTGATTTCATCGATATCACCAATACTAGCGTTAACTTGATTGAATGTTACCGTGTCAGATGTTCTAACATTTTGATTCATTAAATGTACTTCAGTCGCTCCCTGACCTGTATTAACCGTACTGAACGTTACCGCTGAGTTAGTTTTTACATGTTGGTTCATTGCGTCTGCGTAACCATTATCTGTAAATCTTCCGTCTAAATCAATATTAATATCAGATAAAGAACCTGACCTTCCTATTGTTAAGACACCGTTAGTCGTATTGAAACTCGCACCATCTACATAGTTGTTGTTGTCTACAGTATCTACTAAGTATCTACCATCTAAATCAACTGATATGTCAGATAACGTCCCTGTTCTACCAATGGTTAATACACCATTAGTCGAATTGAATGATACTGAATCAGCAAAGTTATCAGTGTCAGTGTCAATAGCAAATCCTGAGATTGCGATAGTATCATTATTACTCTTCGTTAAGTTTAATGTTTGTGTTCCTGAATTATATGTACCACCTGTAACTGTTACATCAGAAGCTAATACTCCTAAATCTACAGAGAAGTCACTTTCAGAACCACCTACCGTTAAAACGTTAGATGAGAATACTAACCCGTCTAATTCATTTATACCATCAATACGTGTACCTAAACTACCATCACCAGCTATCCTTGCTGCGGTTTCCGCAGATAAGGCAGTTGTTAATGAACTGTCTTTAGTACTTCTCGTACTTTCTTCATTACCCACTCTCGTGTTTAATGATGTGATATCACCATTAGTTGAATTTATCTCGTTAGCTATTGCCGTAGATACTGAACCAACTTTAGTGTTTAATGAATTATCTTTAACTAACCTTGTCGACTCTTCTGTTGAGATTCTTGTTGCTAAAGATGAGTCATCGTAACCAGACGCCTCTAATGTAGAGATATCTGAACTTAATGAACCTGTTAGTGCTGATACTGAACCAATGTTCGTAGTATTTGTCGACGCTACCGTTGATACTGAACCAACTCTCGTATGTAATGAAGTAACTTCACTATTTGTTGTTCCAATCTCAGTTCCTAAAGCCGTTGATACTTGACCAATCCTTGTATGTAATGAGTTCTCTTTACCAACCGCTCTGTTTGTTTCTGTTTGGATTCCTGATGAAATCTGTGTAGAAGTAACCGCTGAGGTTGCGTATGGAGATAAAGCCGATGTTAATTCAGAAGCCGTAGTATATCTACTTAAGTCTACTGATACAACACCACCTTGTGCTCTTGTTAATTTTAATGTGTCGTTAGACATAACCGCTCCTGTTACATAATCTTCAGATGGTAAGCCACCGAATCTTGTGTCTACAGATGTTATTTTACTTGCCAATGAAGTATCAGCAGTATTAACATATGATGTAGTAGCGTAATTAGCAATTGCTGAGGTTATCTGTGATGCCACTTCAGACGATGTTTGATATTGTCCTAAGTTAACAGATAATGAACCACCTGAGTTTCTTGTTAGAGTAAGTAAATCACCCGATAAAGAAGCTCCTGTTAGGAAGTTGTCAGTATTGTCTTTAAATTGACCTAAGTCAACTGTTACAATACCACCTAAGTTTCTTGTTAATTTTAATGTGTCGTTAGACATTGTAGCTCCGACTAAATAATCTTCGGTTGCTATTCTTGACGAGACCTCAGAATTTAAACTTGATTCTAAAGAGTCTATCTTAGTGTTCAATGATGAATCAGCCGTAGATACTGCCGATGCTACCGCTAATGGTGCAATTGCACTACCAACATAACTCTCAGTAGCGTAACCCGCCAATGCTGATGTTATTTGTCCACCTACTTCCGAAGAAGTTTGATATTGACCTAAGTTAACTGTAATAGAGTTACCTGAGTCTCTCGTTAATGTTAATGTATCACCCGATAAAGACGCACCTGTTACGAAGTTATCCGTATTAGTGTCATCCATAAATTGTGCTAAACTAACTGTTACTGTCCCACCGTCAGTTCTTGTAATAACTAAATTGTTACTTACAATTGCCGCTGATGAAATATAATCATTTTCATCTTCAGGTATTGAATCGAAATCTGATTGTACCGCTGATATGGCAACTGCTAATGAGTTGTCAGCCGAACTTCTGATTCCTGATTCAGTAGCCACCGCTGATGATATATCAGTTGCGATTGCTGAACTTGACTTGAAGTCTGAAATTGCCGTTGTTAATTCACCTGATGTTACAAAACCAGCTAAAGATACCGTAATATCCGTTAACCCTTGTCTTGATAAGATTAAGTTTTGACCTACTACACTTGCTCCCGTGATAAAGTTATCTCCGTTTACATCTACATAGAAGTTACTTACCGCAACAGTTCCACCGTCAGATTTCGTTAATGTTAACGTACCTGTTGTTGAATTGTATGAACCTGAAGAAACATTTACGTCTGTTGCTAATGAACTTAAATCTACTGAGTAGTCAGCCTCAGAACCTGAAACTGTAAGTATGTTAGCTACGAAACTTGTTCCGTCTAATTCATTGTGTGATGCGATTGTCGTATCAATTGAATCTATTCTAGTCGCTAATGACGCGTCTTGTGAATCAACATATGTTTTATTAGCTTTAGGTGAAACTGCCGAACCAACATATGATTCAGTAGCGTAACCTACAAGACCTGTTGCTATCTGTGATGCAACTTCTGAAGAAGTTTGATACTGACCTAAGTTAACCGTAACGTCTCCGTTTTGTCTACTTAATGTTAGTATATCACCTGATATCGCAGCTCCTGTAATATAGTTATCTGTGTCAGTGTCATCTATAAATTGTGACAGGTCTACTGATACTACACCACCTTTCGCTCTTGTTAATTTTAATGTGTCATTAGACATCGCAGCACCGATAACATAATCCTCACTTTCAATTCTAGATGAAATCTCTGAATCTAAACTTGAGTCTAAAGAATCTATCTTAGTGTTTAATGAAGCGTCAGCCGCAGATACTACCGTTTTTACTGCTAATGGTGCTATTGCACTATCAACATAATTCTCAGTAGCGTAACCTGTGATTGCCGTTGTTATTTGTGATGCCACCTCTGATGAGGTTTGATATTGACCTAAATCTACCGTTACAGAACCTGATACTCTTGATAATGTTAATACATCACCTGAAAGTGCCGCTCCTGTTATGTAATTGTCTGTATTATCGTTAAACTGTGATAAATCAACAGTAAACGCTTGATTTGAACCTGATACTTTTAATACGTCACCTGTTATTGACACTCCCGATAATTCGTTAAGTGAACTAATGTCAGATGCGTTACCCCCGATTAAAAGAGCTAAAGATGAATCCGCAGAAACTCTGTTTGTTTCTTCACTAGCAATTCTATTCGTTAATGAAGTGTCAGCCGTACCTCTTACTCCAACCTCAGTCGCTAAATCAGCAGATACTCCACCAATTTTAGTTTCTAATGAAGACTCAACAGTTTCGTCATCCAATTCAATCGTAGATAATCTCGTATCTAAAGATGTCATCTCCGTATTTGTAGATGCAATTTCAGTATTTAAGTCCGATTGTAGAGTACTAATTACAGTAGTAAGTGATGAATCACCTAATACTCTTGAACTCTCCTCTGCAGTTATTTTTGTTTCTAAAGAACCTTCAGCCGTTGTTAAGTCTGATTCAACACCACCAATTCTTGTATTGATAGATGAATCATCGTAAGCAGCCGCCTCAATATTATCAATTCTTGTGTCAACCGAATTAACTTCTGAAGTTAAATCACTTTCTACATTACTAACTCTCGTTGTTAATGATGTCGACTTACCTTCTTCAGTTGCAACTCTCGTATTGATTGAACCAACTGAACCTGTTAATATGTTATCACTTGATAGTCTTGTAGACTCTTCAGATTGTATTCTATTTGCTATAGAAGTCACATCTCCCGTGATGTTACCCGATTTAACATGTAATGAACTTACTGCTAAACTCCTAGTAACCTCTTCAGAAGAAATTCTACTATGTAATGATGTATCAACACCCACTAAAGAATTCTCTAATGTCGTAGAATTATCTTCTTCGTTAGAAACTCTTGTGTTTAATGATGTGATTTCACCGTTTGTTGTTCCTATCTCTGACGCCAATGCCGTAGATACTGAACCAATCTTAGTATTTAATGAATTGTCACCTAATACTCTTGATGACGCCTCTGAACTAATTTCAGAAGATAAGTCTGATTCAACACCACCAACTCTTGTGTTGATTGATGAATCATCGTAAGCAGCTTCATTAATCGCAGTAACTGCAGATTCTCTAGCCGATTCTTCACTTGATATTCTATTGTTAAGTGATAAATCTCCTGACACTCTTGAAGATACTTCAGACGTTATATCTGAATCAATTACAACATCTTTAGATGTTAATGTACTGATTCTAGTTTCTAACGAATTAGTTTTATTATCAATTTCAGACTCTAAAATACTATCTTTTAAAAGTCTAGTAGACTCTTCAGTTGTTATTCTAGTATTAATAGAACCTTGTGCCGTTAATATAGTTGTTATATCACCGTCGTTATCTTCTAACGCAGTTTGTAACTCACTTAACGTATTGTAAGCGTCACCAGCACCGTTAATGATTTCGTCTTTAGCGACAACGATTGCTGAATTTCTTGCAACTACCTCAGAAGATATTTCTGAATCAATTTTACTATCTAAACTATTAACTCCTGAAGTTAAACCTGTAATATCAACATCGATACCACCTATTTGACCTTCAACTGTTAACACTCTAGTGTCTGTAGACGCTTTATTTGATGAAACTTCCGATTCAACACTACTAACTCTAGTTGTTAATGAATCATCCGCCGCATATCTTAAAGACTCTTCAGCAACAATGTCAGATGATAAATTATCATCAGCATCAACTAATACAGAAATATCTGATATTAATTGACTTGAAATTGCCGTATCCGCTGATTGTCTCATCGATGCTTGAACCGAAATCTCATTACTTAATGCTGAGTCAGACGATGCTCTTGCACCTTCTTCAACACCTATTCTAGTTGCTAAAGATGTGTCTTTAGCCTCTAAAGTAACAACTTCAGTAGATATTTTACTATCTAATGAGTTATCTTTCTGAATTCTTATTGTCTCTTCACCACTAATGTCTGATTCATTCTGTACAACATCTAATTTAAGTGTTGATATTTCCGAATCTATTTTAGCGTCTAATGAATCATCCTTTACAACTCTACTTGAAGCCTCAACACCTACTTTATCATTTACAGAATTTACACCCGTAGTTCTTGCAATTTCTTCAGTAGAAATTCTAGACGTTAATGATGTCGATGCCGTATTAATACTTGAAGTATTTTGTCCCGCAATTGTCGCAATAGAATTATCCTTAGATAATCTAACTACCTCTTCAGATGAAATTCTTGCTCCTAAAGAACTCGCACTTGATTCAACACCACCAACTCTTGTGTTGATTGATGAATCGTCATATGGATTATCTTCTAAGGTGTCAATTCTATCTCCTAAAGAATTATCAGCAACACCTCTTGATGATGCCTCTGTGGTTATTTTACCGTCTAATACGTTATCTTCACTCTCTCTATTAACTACTTCCGTAGATATTAACGTTGCTAATGAATTATCAGCCCCTATTCTAGAAGATTCTTCATCCCCTATCTTAGTTACTACAGACGATATGTCTCCGTCGACTACGGTACCTAAACTATTTACAGTTACCACCATAGTAGACTCTTCAGTTGACAATCTTGTCTCTACTGAAGTTAAATCTCCCTCAACTCCTGTGATTCTTGTATCAACCGAAGTAATATCAGCAGTAACCTCACCTGTAATCTCATTGGCTAATGATGTTACCTGTGTGTCTCTAACAGATTCTTCTGTTGAAATTCTAGTCGTTAATGAATTTACTTCATTACCAGTTTGTAGAATCTCAGACGCTAAGTTTGAAGACGCACCCGTTGAAACTTGTCCAATCAAAGTCGCCAACGAACCATCCGCTGACAATCTTGTTGCCGCTTCATTAGTTACACGTACACCTACTGAGTTAATCTCAGCTACGATGTTTGCTTCACTAATGGAACCTTCACCGATTTTGGATGCTAACTCAACTAAAGTATCTAACGCACTTGGTGCACCATCTACTAAGTTGTCGATTGCCGATTGAACGTCTGTAGAAATTTTTGTAGCTAACGATGTGTCAGCTCCTGTTCTTGCAGAAGTTTCAATTGAAAGACTATCGACTAATGAATCAATACCGTCGATTGTAAGTCCAGACCCGTCACCTAAATAAGTGTTTGCGGATATGGAATCAACGAATATTTCATCAAGAAAATTAGCGGTAGTACCTAAATCAATTTCTTGTGTTCCTGGGTTCGTATTAAGTTGGAATAATCCTAATTGTCTTAATGCCATTTTTTTAATGTTTATTAATTTTATTTATTTGTTTGTTTCCAAACGTAGTTGATAACTCAACCATTTTATACTAACGAGTTTAATCCCGTATTTAAATCATTACGGAATTGTATATACGTACCGATGTAGTCGTCCATTTCTGTTCTTAACGCCGATGTATTAAAGTCCATATTTGTTATTTCAATATCCCCTAAATTTGTAATCGTACCAGAACCACTAACATCTCCTGAGAAAGTTATTGATTGTGATTTATTAATTACAGTAGAAGAACCGATACCTCCGTCAAAATTCCATACACTTCCATTATATAAAATGGACGCTAATGGAGAATCTTCATCACCGATTTTTATTCCTGATGGTGCCGCAGCAAGTTCAGAAGACTGTGCTCCTGCTCCTAATACGATTGCCTTATCAGCAATTTCAACTTCTGTTGAATTTACTGTTGTGGTATCACCACCTACGAATAGATTTCCTGTGATTGAAACGGTATTCCCTGTTTCACTAATTAATGAGTCGACAACTGAAAGTCCGTCAACCCCAAATTTAGCAAGTTTATTAGATGTTCCCGATACTGATGAGTCACCTGTATTATAGTAAAGTACTGCAATTTCAGAACCTGATGTTGGAGTACCCTCAAATTCGATTAAACTACCCGTTGTGTTGTAGTTATCTCCTTTAAGTTGTACTAAACCATTAATCTCAACATAAACAACCTGTGATAACGAATCACTTACTGTAATACTATCACTAGTACCGTTAGCAGTAAATGTCTCGTACTTCATGATAGGTTTTGACCCACCATAGAAATATGTTATCTGTACAACCTCACCCGATTGTGGTGCGTTTGCAAATGTTATAGTTTTCGAATAATCTGTGTGTGTGAAATCCTCACCCTTTTCCTGAACTAAACCATTAATGTCCGTCATAATTAACGAAGTTAATGTTTTAGACACTGTAAATTCAGTTGTTGAACCGTCACCCGTAAAGTTTTCGTGATAAACTAAAGGCTTTGATTCTGCCGATTGAATCGGTACACCTGATTGGTAAATCTGACCTGATAAATATAAATCGTTATATTGTTTGTCAGTTTCCCCTAAATCTAATGCTGAATCAGTGTCTGGAACTAAGTCCGTTGTCAATTCAGATACGTTTAATGTCCCTACCTGCACACCAACAAAATTTGGTGTATCTGTAGTAGCGACTCCTTGGTTCATTGCATCAGCATGAGCGTTATCTGTAAACCTACCGTCTAAATCAACTGTGATTGTAGAACCGTCTCCTTTTGTTAACGTAAAAACTCCATTGTCCGCATTAAAATTTAATGTAGTCGCAGTGGAGTTACTGATGAATGTATCAACTTCTGTCTCTGTATAGTATCTAGAATCTAATGAACCTCCTTGGATAGCGTCTACATCACCAGTGTTAACGTTAACTTTCGTAATTATCGAATTTAACTTTCCTGCGATTAGACCTGCTAATTGTTGGTATTGTGTCATTATTCTTTATTTTTTTATACACTCCTCGTTTCCGAGGTTTTATTTTTTATAAGTTAATATAAGGAGGGGTTTCCCCCTCCTTATAAACATACCTTAATATTATTAACTTAATGCTATAATGTTAGCATCTAATACAGTTGAGAATTCAGCAACTGTCCCTTGGAAAGCAATGTGACTTGATAACTCAACCTCATCCGTTGAAACTCTTGTTTCTAATGATGTAAGGTCTACGTTAATCGCATTGTCTCCGTTAGCTCTTGCAACTTCTTCAGACGATAATCTTGTCGTTAATGACGTGTCTGCCGCTCCTCTCGCTCCTTCTTCAGCAAGTACTCTTGCGTCTGATGATACGAAATCTGCATTAGTTGAAGAAATCTCACTTGATAGTGCTACTGATACTGCCGTTGCTGATGATGTTGCCGCTGATAATACAGATGCGTCACCGTTAACTCTTGCAACTTCCTCAGTTGATAATCTTGATGTTAATGAAGTATCAGCTGAAACTCTTGCGATTGATTCAGTCTCAACTTCTCCGTCAAATTTAGTTTCTAAACTGTTAGCCTTCGTGTTTAACGATGCGTCAGCCGTAGAACTTGTTGCGATTTCAGCGTTAAGTTTCGTATTTAACGAACCTTCAACTGCAATTGCTCTATCTTCTTCATCTTCGATATCAGAAGCTAAAATACTTAAACCAGCTTGTCTAAGAACTTCTTCAGTAGAAATTCTTGTTGTTAATGAAGTGTCAGCTAATTGGTAAGCCACCTCGATTGAAGTATCTTTAGCCAATCTTGTCGATTCTTCGTTTGAAACTCTTGTTGTTAAAGATGAACCTACAGATGCCTGTACTGATTCTTCTTCAGAAATTCTTGTTTCTAATGAACCGTCAGCGTTTCCTAATGAAAGTTTCGCCGATGCTAATGCGTCTTCATCATTTGAGATTCTTGTCTCTAAAGATGCGTCAGATGAAATTGAGATTGACTCTTCAGCCGTTACTCTTACATCTAATGAATCTACTGCTGATGTATTACCGTTCTCTAAAGTTGAAACTCTAAGTTCGATAGATGTGTCAGCCGATGCAGATACAGACTCTTCAGCCCCAATTCTTGTATTTAAAGAACCTTGTGCAGTTAAGATAGTAGCGATATCACTATCGTTATCTTGTAATTCTGCTTGTAATTCACTTAAAGTGTTGTATGCATCACCTGCACCATCCACTAAGTCGTTAATCGCTCCAGTAATTGCTGAGTCTCTTGCGATAACCTCAGTTGAAATTTCTGAATCAATTTTGTTGTTTAACGATAAGTCACCTGATACTCTAGAAGAGATTTCAGATGTTAATGAAGTATTTAATGCAGTGTCTCCGTTTGCTCTTGCAACTTCCTCATTAGAAATTCTTGTTTCTAATACACCGTCAGCAGCTTGGTAAGCAACAACGATAGATGCGTCAGCTGATGCTGATGTCGATTCTTCGTTTGATACTCTTACATCAATTGACTCAACTTCGTCAGACATGTAAACCTGTAATGAGTTAGCTAAAGATACTGTAGCTTCCTCTTCAGAAGAAATTCTTGTTTCTAATGAACCTTCAACACCAATCGCTCTTGCCGTTTCAACAGATACTTTAGTATTTAATGAACCTTCAGCAGCCGTTGCTCTTACAACTTCTGTTGAGATTTTACCATCTAATACCACATCACCTGATGCTCTTGAAGATATCTCAGAGTTTAATGAAGTCTCTAATGCAGAATCTCCGTTAGCTCTTGCTTCTTCTTCAGTCGATAATCTTGAAGTTAAAGATACGTCAGCCGCTTGGTAAGCAACAACGATAGAAGCGTCAGCCGATGCTGATGTCGATTCTTCGTTTGATAATCTTGTTTCAATTGAACCAACTCCACCAGCTAATTCTACATCTACTGATGATATAGCCGATACTCTTGCAGATGTCTCAGAAGAAATTTTAGAGTTTAATGAATTATCTCCATTAACTCTAGCCGTTGCTTCAGCAGATACTGCGTTTGTTCTATCAACAACCTCAGTCGAAAGTAAAGCCGCGATTGAAACGTCTCCGTTTTCTCTTGCTACTTCTTCGTTCGATACTCTTGTTGTTAAAGAACCGTCAGCGTTTACTCTAGCAGTCGCCTCGTTACCGATTGCAGTTGCTAATGAACCGTCAGCAGAAATTGAATCCGCTTCAACTTGATTAATTTTATTAGTCATTGCAGTTGTTACAGATGAATCACCCGCAACTCTTGAAGACTCCTCAGCAGTTACTCTCGAATCTACTGATGTTAATTTTGCAGTAACAGATTGAGACGCCGCTAAATCAGCACTCGCTCTTGCTACCTCTTCCGCTCCGATTCTTGTTGTTAAAGAACCGTCAGCATTTACTCTTAAGACCTCTTCACCTGAAACTCTTGTTTCTAATGATACGTCTTTCGCATCGTTAGCGTCGATTAATGCTACGATTGAATTGTCATTTGATAAACGTGTAGCCGCCTCGTCAGAAATTGCAACTCCTAATGAAGTCCTTCCTGATGTGTTGGTGTTTACTTTACCAATGATTAAATTCAACTTACCCGCAATAAGTGATGCTAAATCTTGAAATTGTGTGTTTGCCATTTTGTTTTTTTTTATATATGGTTTATTATTAATAAATACAACCCACCGGTTGTAAGTATCTCGTTTTACATTAAATTAATGAACTTAAATTATCATCTAAATAATCTGAAAAATCTTCATTAATTCTCTGCGTTAGTTCTTCTTCAGTAACAACATCAACCTCACCGTCGACTGCTTCTGAAGCGACTAAATTATCTTCATTATCCTTAAGAGCTGAAAGGTCCACACTAAATAGACTACCTCCTCCATCACTTGAGAATACTATTTTATTTGTTGTAGCATCAAATGATGCCGTATCTGCTATGGTGTTTACTAATCCCTGTAATGGAACTACCACATCATCAGCACCTGATATATTTAACGTTAGTTGCCCTGCGTTATAACTACCAGCGTATACAAAACGGTCATCTAAACCTGATAAATCTAAATTAATATTAGGTTCTCCGTTGTTTTGTTTTATTGAAAGTACCGAACCCGTTAGAGTCGCGCCTGATACTTTAGTATCTGTATTACTTCCACCTGACGTGAAATCTAACTCCTCCCAAGCATCATCATCGTCTTGTGTTCCCGTTATTTGTGAAAACGTCGAGAAGTCAAAAGCAGACGCCATAGGGTCTAACCAAACAATCTTTTGTGCTTCACTTGCGGTGTCCCAATCAGATAACGATACCTTATTACCATCAGCCTTTGTAGGTGATAGTCTATAAAGTTTATTATCTTCAATAACATAAACCATCATACCGAATCTTCTTCTACCTGAAGAATATCCGTCAGCATTTATGTTTGAACCCACAGGGATTCCATTTCTATAATCATCAGTTGGTACTTCAACATACCCACCAACACCTAAATATGAGAAGTGCGTTCCGTACGTAGCATCTTCAGATGCTGGTACGATAGGTCCTCCTACTGTTAAACCACCTTCTTGAATTGGAAATATTTCGTCAGCCATATTATAAACAATTATTTACCTTTATTGAGAAAGTCGAACCATTCGGTTGTGGTTGTAACCATCTATATAAAGTATAGTTAGCACCACCTATCGTTACTGATTGACCACTACTTGGTGTCACAGAATAGGTAGTGTTATTATTCGTATCAAGTATATTAACTATAGTGCCTTGAGACGACGGATGTAAGTAGAACGCCTGTACTCCGTTTGTACTTCCTGGGAAATTCAAACTAAAAGTAACGGTGTCTTTATCTGCACATACGTCATGACTAAATATAGTAATATTATTTGAATTGTTAAGTCTGTCCGTAACAAAATCATTAAAATTTGTTGGACTATTTTGTACTAAGAACGGATAGAATTGTTGGTTACTCGAATTGTATAATACTTGTCCTGCACCAGGCCCAGCGTCAGCATATAATAGATAAGAGTTACTACTATTTAATGTCGTTGTCGTTGTAGTCGTACCACTCTGAGTCGTTGTTGTTGTAGTTGTAGGTGACTCAGTTGTTGTAGTAGTCGTTGTAGGTGACTCAGTTGTTGTAGTTGTTGTAGTTGGTTCAGGACCATCACAACATTCTTCAATTTTATCCCCTAATGAGACTATTGTAGATTGTTGACTATTAACAACCGTTTGTAACCCACCAATTAAACTTGTTAATGATGATATATCCGAACTAAAATTAGTTTCAGTTAACGATAACTTATTATCTAATGAAGCTATTGTTGAACTATTACTCGATATTTTTGTATTGATTGATTGTTCGTCTAAATCATGAACAATCTCCATCGCAGATATTCTCGTTGTTAAAGACGAAGAATTAAATTCTGATGGTATAGATAATGACGCCAACTCTGTTGATACGTCACTAATTAATGTTTCTTTGTTTGATACTCTAGTATTAATAGAAACGATATGTGTATCATTTGTTGTAATACGTGTCTCAATTGAACTTGAATCAAATTCTGATGGTATCGAAATACCATTAACCGTACTCTCTACTGACGATAACCTTGTTGTAAGTGATGTAGAATCAAATTCTGAAGGAATAGATATACCACCAACGGTATCCTCTAATGTCGATACCCTACTTACTAATGATGTGTCATTATATATAGAACCACTAAGATTACTAAATCTTTGGTCTATCGAAGTGTCACCCGATATACGAGATGACTCTTCCGTTGAAATTCTACTATCTATAGATGGGTCAGCAACTTCTAATTGACTAACACGAATTGTTAATGAATTATCACCAGCAATTCTTCCAACTTTCTCCACAGAAACCCTATCTTCTAAAGATGATGGGTCAAATTCTGATGGTATTGAAATACCATTAACCGTACTCTCTACTGAAGAAACTCTAGTCTGTAAAGAACTATCATTATATTCGTTAGGTATTACTAACCCGTCAATTCTAGTGTCTAATGATACCTTAACTGAGGAAACCTGACCATATATGTCAGTGTCATCGTAAGTTGAACTGTTATTCTCAAACCTCGTATCTAAAGATGATACTGACGAAGAAATTCTCGTCTCTATCGATGCATCATCATACGTTGTTCCATTTAAAACACCCCCATTATCAGTTAAGTCAGACACATCAGTAGGTACTGATATTCCGTCAACACTACTTTCTATTGACAACACTCTTGTCGTTAATGACGTATCATCGTAAATAGAACCACTTATATTACTGAATCTTTGATTAATCGACTGTGAAATCGATGTATCACCATCCGTACGAACACTCTCCTCAATAGAAATTCTACTGGTTAGTGAAGAAGAATCAAACTCCGAAGGAATTGAAATCCCATCAACCGTACTCTCTACAGATGATATTCTTGTTGTTAACGAACTTGAATCAAAATCCGAAGGAATTGAAATTCCGCTAACCGTACTCTCTACAGATGAAACCCTAGTATTTAAAGAACTTGAATCAAATTCTGATGGTATCGAAATACCATCTATTCTACCGTCTAATGACGTTTTTACCGTAGATATCTCACCATACACGGCAGTATCGTCATACGTAGAACCACTATTGTCTATTCTAGTTGAAAGTGAATTTATCGAACCAGACAATGAGTTATCCCCCTCGATTCTACCGATTTCTTCTGAAGAAATACGTGTCGAAAGTGAATTAACTGAAACTGTTTGGTCGAAGGATGTTAGGTCAATACTAATTGTAGAACCTAAAGAATCTGTAAAAATTAAATCGTTACCAACCAATGAAGGTGTAACGATGAATTGTAGTTGTTTTAAATCAACACTAAACTCTGTGTTGTCTGACTTGGTTAAGGTTAAAGTACCGTTATTTAAATTAGTACTTATTATAGATACCGCACTTACCTCTCCTGTCGCAATTGGAGTTAAATCAATAACGTCTTGTGTTCCGTTATTTCTATCAATTACTAAGTCTAACCCGTTTATATCAACATTAATAATAGCATTTTCATTTACGAATGATGCTAATTCTTGTATTGTGTCGATAGTGGACGGGACGCCCTGAATGATTGAAGTAGTAGTTGTGGTGAGCCTTCTATACCTAGCCATTTATTATCTTTTTACTTTTTTAATACTTTTATAAATATCACTTCCTTTATAATGTAGTATAATTTATATACATTTATTAAAAAAAAAAGTGAGATACAGAAATTACAAGTCTTATTCGGTTAAAACTAAACAATCTATTCCTAATATTATTAGCGAATCTATTGTGGACTACTTCATTGAGTGTAACAATCTGTTTCCTTACAATATAAATACTTCAATATTTGGTAAATACTGTAATATCTATCTTCCTACTACAAACTTAATTGATTTGAAATCATACCTTTTCCAAGATAATTTTGAGTTATTTAATACGTTCTCCGAGATTAATTTTTTTCAACAAAAATCGCCAATTTATTCTGACACACTACATTATGGTAACTATTATGGGTACTCAACAAAAAACGTAGTCAATTCATACCCCATTGGTAAACACATCTCTCAAAAAATTGTAGACGGGTTGAGTAAAAGTCACTCACATATTTGTCAATTAACATACGATACTAAAGAATGTAATGTCATATCAATTACTGTTATGACTAACGACAGGAGTGTGTCTAAGAAAGACGTTTTAAATATTGTTAGACTCGACGACCCAAACTTAGAGAAACCATCTGTAAGTATCTTAAATACATATACAACCCATAGTGAGTTCTATACCAATAATAATACTCTACATAGTTATCACGAATTACCAACAACCAATAATCAATTCATTGGTTCTGACCCATTATCACCAAATAGAATACTACCTCTTTATTTGAGGTATATGTCTAAAAACATTGTTAATAGTTCATTAATGGACGAATGTTTAATAAGTGTTAACTTTAATCAAAGTTCAATTACACCATTAAGTTTTAATATTAATTCATTTGGTACTGAGAAATACGATATGAAAAATATTTATAGTTGTGTAATGGATGTCTTTCCTCTATCAATTAAACAAATGAAAGATAAGTTAGATTTTTTCACACCAAATTATAAAGATTACTATATTAACGGTTTTGATAATCCTGATAAATTTCAATGGGAAAAGTTAGACAAAACCAAAGAACTTATTATATTTTAATATGAACATAACGAAAAAATGGGTGTTTAAATACAAATACCTCCAATTAGAGTTAGACGAAGTAACTTCACAACAGGAGGAATATACCTCAATATTTATGGAGGACTTTAAAGACACCTTAATGGACGAGTCTAATCATGATGGTATTGATAAGGCATCCGCTGAGGGTCAAAAACTAATCGATGAACTTAACGAAGAAGTTAAACCTAAGAACAACTCTAAAATCGCAAAAGAACTGTACCGTAATATCTCACGTAAAACACATCCTGATGTTATTAAGGACGAAAAGATGAATAAGATATTTTCAAAAGCAGCTAAAGCATATGAAAATTTAAATCTAATGGAGTTGGTTATGTTATCAGACGAATTAGATATTGATATCGAAAAAGAATTTGATAAGAAAGATTTAGATACCTTAGAGAAAAACTGTAAGAAAGTTCAGACCGAAATAGACACGATTAAATCAAGTATTACTTGGCAGTGGTGTAGTTACCCCGAAGAAGAAAGAATGGACCTTAAAGAACACTTTATAGACCTACTAATAAGACAATAGTACTATTTAAGTAATTGTTTTACTTCGTAGTTTTCAACAATAGATTTTAATCTATCAACCCCATATAATTTAACTTCTTCTGTTAAATTATAAACGCCATTACGTCTATCAATATAACCACAAGATTTTGAAGTATCCTTATTGTATATTTGAGCGATTCTATTTTCTATTACAATACCGTGTGTTTGATTAAATGACTCAATGATGACCTCATCATCCGTATCCTCATTAACCATCGCAGTAAAATGTTCCATACCACTTAAGTAAGTAGATAAAGATTTTTCAAAATACTCAGGAGAACCTGTATCACCTAACAAATGAACTTCGTCATTGTCAACAACAAAAATATCACCGTTTTCCTTAACTGAAAGATATACAGTATCCAAATCACCTCCAATAATCAATAAGAATTCATAATCTAAAGAGTCTTTTATGTTGTCGTAATATATCACATGTCTTACTCGGTAACTTAATCCATTGAAAGTGTCGTAAAGGTAATCTAAAACCTCTTCTGAATTACCTTCCCCCACATACTCTTCATTTTCATTTAAATTCGATAGAAAGTAATTTACAATTGTGGTTGGAAAGATTGTGTTTATATTTTCTCTAATAATACTTCTACCTTTCTCTTTGATAACATAAAAAACCTCATCATTATTAGATTCTTTTAAGGTTGCGTTATTAGCAACTGATACGGTATAGTAGTTACTGTCATTCTCATTAACAACCGTATATGTTTTAAACCCTATTACGTCATCAGTACGTAACACGCTAAAACCTTTGTCTCTAACTTTAATCTCGTATTTTTTTTCCATAGTAGATAGTATTAACTATAAATACTACTTTATCTTAGAAATTAGTGTGAAGTAGTCCATATTGTTATCACAATATTTAACTATACTCTCTAAAAGGGTCCTAAACTTCTTACCTTTTAACTTAGACTTCTCATTTAACACATACAAATTAATGACTGTTGATAACATCTCAACCGACATTTCACCATAGAAGTTTAATTCAGAATAATCTCCTAAAACATTGTCGAAGTTAAAAACGTAACTATCTCTACTTTCTATATCTAAAGGTGGAACTAAGTTATCCCAAAATTGAATAAACTCAATAACAAAATCTTTAGTCAAACCTTTATTCTGTTGTGCCTTTAACAATAAATCAACACCAATCATACAATAAGACGGTGTTCTTAAACTTTTAGAAACATTAGGGTCTAAGTATTTTACCATAAAATCTAACTCACTTAAGTCACCATCAAAGGTGGCAATTACCAACCCATTATCTAACTGAAATTCTCTTCTTGATTTTAATCTCGGTCCTTTAGGTACCTTATACTCTAACCCTACGTTTGTCTCTACTATCATTAAATGTATTTTTTAACTAAATAAACCGCGTGTTCTAATTCTTCAAAATCTCTATCAGGAGCTAAGAAACGTTTAGTCATTTTTTCATTATCCCTAATTTCAAAAGCAGGAACAAATTCGTTATTTTCAGTATTAGATTTTAATATCTCATATTGCATTTCATATTCATCACAATCTCTCTCAGTGTATTTAACATTATCATTATCCAATAATGTTTTAACCTCTTGACAGTAAGGACAACCGTCCATTGTGTATAGGAATACGTCTTTAGACATTGAATGTTTCTTTAATACTTTCGGTTAATTCCGCTTTACCCTTAACACCTGAGAATCTGTTTTTAACCTCACCTTCGTCAATCATAACGAATGTTGGAATCCCTCTAACACCAAACTCTGCAGATAATTCTCTTTCTTCATCAGCGTTAACCTTAACAAAGGTCACACCAGTCTCAGACATTTCATCAGACACCTTTTCTAATACAGGTAACATCATTTTACATGGTCCACACCAATCGGCGTAGAAATCTACGAATATTCTATTGTTACCAGATTGTAACTCTTTAAATTCACTGTATGATACTTTTTTCATAATTTTTGTTTTTATAATAATACCTTATAATATTAAGGTTGTAAATTACTTAACCTCAAATTCTTCCCATTTTTTACCTCTAACATTTTTGTTTGGGAATTTGTAGGTTAAGGTGTCATTATTCACTATAATTATCTTAGTGAAATCTGATGGTATCTTAGCACCTGTTGGTAATACAGTGTCGTTATCGAAATGTACTATCACAGAAACCTTAACCGTATCATTTTCTAACGCCAACTCTCTTTCGTATTCTTCCAAGAATCTCCACGGTCCTCTATTAAGACCTTCGTGTTGTAGAGCACAATTCAAATACGAGAATGTTTTCTTTAACATCTCTCGACTACAATTAAAATCAGCCGCTGGCGCTAAATGACCTTTATCCCAAACATTGTTACGATAATCATTATTGTTTGAAGTCTTCACACTGTCAACCCCATAGAAGTCCAACCCTTTTCTACTAACACCACCACCAGGACATTGTACTATATAATCTAACTTAAGTGGTTGTTCATATTCTTGAGAGTATAATACTGTGTATATGTCTGTAGTTATCGTTACGTCCTCATATTGTTGTTGTTCTCTTAATGTAAATGCCGTAACAATACACATACATAAAATCATTGTTATTGTTTTTTTCATATTAACATAAAATCTAATTCATCGTCGACAAAATCCAAAAAACCTTCATTACCTTTAGAACGTCTATACCCATTCGTTTTTAACTCTTTAATAGTATAGTGTTTTTCGTCTCCGTTAAGTTTATTCTTTATTTTGATAGTTGGTTGTTTTAACCCCCCACTCAAATAAATAGTTTTCATAATACGTTCCAACTCCATAATACCCTCATTAAAAGATTCGTCAACTTCACTATTATAAGACCCTCTCTTTTGAATACAATCACCTTTGTATGTGAATTCAGTCGTTATTCTTTTACCCCCAAGTCTAACAGAAATGATTATAGAATCAAACTTATCAATATAAGTTCTAACACAATTGTTTTGATGTGTAGACTCATTTATGTAGTCCATATCATTCGATAATAATACGTACTCATACCCTTTTTGTGAATTCTTTAAACCATTAATTATTTGTTCATCATATTGGTAGTAAATCTCCTCAGAATTTCTATATAACGAATACTTCTCACTATAGTTAACGTGTTCTTGCTCAAATTCTGAATAAGTCTTAGACTTAAATTTAATATCCTCCTCAAACGTTCTTAAGTTATCCATAATCCTAATATGGTCATTTATCAGCCCTGTGATATTCATAGAACGTGTACTATTAATTGGTGTGTCAGGACTCGTAACCGTAAAATCGTTGATAACCTTAACTATGTTTTTTCTATCATAATCAGTAATGTTTTGGTAAATAGGATAATTTTCCGTATCTTCGTAATACTTTTTCTTTAAATCAACAAAGGTTTCATACGGAGCCCTCTCTTTCTTAAAAAACTCCTTATTAATACTCTTAACATATTTTAACCCTAATAGGTTAGCATATTGAATCAAATAACTTAAATCAGGTTTATAGTTGTTCATTAAACTAACGAAGTACTTACTTTTCAACCCAACATTATCTAATATTGAATGTATTAGATTATACCCATTCTTCTTTAAGGACTTCTTACCTGGATAATTTCTCAATATTAACGATGTCATATGATTTGGACCTTTAATACCATTTCTACCAACAAAGAATCTTATGAATGCCTCTTCAAATGTTAAGTACTTGTCTTTACCATAGTTAGTTTCAGGGTCTAAAGCCCTCATAAACACTTTAAGATATTCTGAATCATCATTAGTAAACTTAAAGTCATGAATGTGTTCAACCACTCGACTAATATTATGTGTTGGGTTACAACGTATTCGTTTACTTCTTCTATAACCTATCGACTTCATAACGTTTGTCATATAAAAATTATTAGTCTTTAAATTATAGGTCAGATAATGTCGGTCGTACATCTTAGCAAAATACAACTTACCCACCTTCCTAAATTTCTTATAATAGTAAAAAGATAACCTAACCTTATCCCCCTCTTTTTCAACGACAACAGTTCTTCGAGTATTCTCCAAGTCACATAACATATTACCGTATTCATCAATAAAGTCTTCTTTATTTTCTGAATATTTAGATACGGTAAAATAATATAACTTATGTTTACTATACCCATCCATTCTAGACGCATTGGTTTTATGGTCCTCTATGTTACGCATTAAAGTCGCATCATTAGACACTTCGTGATACGTAATCCTATGTTCATCAAAAATATTCTTATACAGATTTTCAACCATGGAGTAAAGATAAGAGTTTTTACCGAATAAAAAAAGGGACTCGAGGTCCCTTTTTGTTAATATACTTTTTGTTTTAGTTTGACATACCCTTGGGTCACTTCCCACAACTCTTCGTTGATTTTAATTTTTAAGTCGACGTTTGTAATCGCTCTTACAGTTTGTTGTCGTTTAGACGCTAATGTGTAAGTGATACCACCGTTTAGAATATGGTTTTGTACGTTGTTAAATGCGTCCCACAATGTCACTGTTTCACCTTTAATCGGATTCATAACGACTCTATGTAAAATTGAAGGGTAGTCTTTACCCCAACGTGTCATCATAGCTCTCATCGCGTATTCTCTTTGTTCTGTTTTACCGATTGTCGTGTTGTTTAATAATTGTACCTGTTCGATTAAAACTGGTAGGTGATTAATAACTTTTTGTGTTACTTCTCTTACCTCATTTAACGTGTACCATTGGTGTTTGATACGTAAACCATTCAACGTTTCGTGACGAATTACAAAAGAACTTTGAATATCAGGTCTGTATAGTCCAACATAGAATTGAAATGCGTTTCGACCGTCGTGTGAGTTGGTTAGTGTAATCTCAGGAATACAACCTAACACTTCAGTTAGAGTGTCGTTACGAAAACGTAATAAGTGTTTCGTGTGTGTGTTTCTAACCTTAGTTCTAGCAGTTCTTTGTTCCGCCGAATATACTTTCCAACCTAACTCCTCCATATCCTCAATAACTTGAGTTGTTGGAATAAAAGTGTACTTCTCTGAAACGTGACCTGAAGCCTCTGTTGCAAAAACAGATGGTGCTCTGTCTAATATTTCTTGTTCTGTTAAAGGTAAAGATTTGTGATATTTTAATAAGTCTGCCATAATTTCTATTTCTCTTTTTGTTCACTACAAAGATAAGCCTTTTTTTCTTTGTAGTCCAAATTTAATTAAAAAATTTTCCATAATATCTTTTATTGGTTACATACATAAACAAATTCTTGTCTCTGATAGTATTTGCCAATACAACCATGTAGTCTTCACCATAATAATTAAGAATTTCTTTTTCTAAATTATTAAACATCGTAACAAATAAATCAGTTTTTAATATTTCACTACTAAACATCATCACCCCACTAATAAATGGAACAACAAAAGTTCCTTTTTTATTGTACGTTCTAATATCGTGGTAATCGTAACTCTCTAAATAATACCCATCATCTGAAACACCACCCCAAAAGTTAGAGTTAAACGTTTGTTCAGTATTAATCATTGGTGAGATAATATCCTTACCTTCTGACATTAATAATTGAATGATATCTTTATTTTTCATAATAAACGACGAGTCATTATGTAACACATAATCCCCATCATATTGTGTGGCGTTTTTAAATAAGATTTCTCTTAACTCATAAACCCCTTTACTATCGTCATAAACCTGTGTGATTGAGTTATATTTGTCTTCATTATTTTTAATGTAGTTCTCAATAGCCCATTGATTTTCTTTGTTATTATTATAAAACGATAAATCAATTAATCTTTTATCATAGGTTAAGTAGGAAAGACTTTCAACCATAATTGACGGATTTGTATGTTTCTTATCAAATATCATTTGTAAACACACTCTTTCATTACCGTTTAATCTTTTTAATGTAGGCTCTGGTTGTCTCATATCGTTATAAAATTTGTTTAAATAAGTCCTTGGGCCAACACCTCCATTAGCATGAATAACTATAGGATACGTTTTAGTCACTTTATTATAAACTCTACCGTCATGTATTTCAACATCATCAATAGACTGATTAAGAGTTTGAAATATGTCTAAATTATAGTCCAAATTAATCTTGTCACCATTTAAAAACTTTAGTGTATAATATAATTGGTCATCGTCGTGGTCCATACACTTAGTTTCCGTTAGATTAATTAGGTCACCAACTGTCGCAATAAAACCACCACTATTTAAATATTTATAACCGTAAGGTGAATTTGGATATTCTTCTTCCAAATCCCTGTCAGGCCAACAAGTTTTTTCTGCGGTAAATAATACATTGCCGTCCCATCTACTTAATAACTCATCGGGTTTTTCGTTGAATACAACATCGTAGGAGTCTGTAAAAAGTATTACATCGCTATTCGACCCCTTATATGTGGATAGATAATTCTTTAGAAGATTCACTTTCATTCCTCCACCGGGAAATACTAATCGACCATTGTCGGCAACACCACCAGTCCATTCCATCCCTAATCCTAATATAACATAGTCATATCCGTGATATTTAGCGGATTCGATAAACCTATCTAACTCATGCGTCTTATGAGTCGCAACCGTCACTAAAGTTAACCTGTTTTTCATTAAATCTTTTTTAGAAATATAAGAAAAACTGATTAATAAACAACACTAATTTAAAAAAAATGGAGGGAACCCTTTTATCTCTATCATAGGAATGTCGGATTCTTTGTCTGTGAGTTTGAAACGTACTTCTTCGTACTGTTTTTGTGTGAGTTGTGGGTCTTTACCTTTCTTAACATTGTTTCTCGCCACTTTAACAACCTCATTTATAAAGTCATCAATGTCAATGGCGTTACTGAGAAATAATTCTCTCGCCTTAGCGGAATTAACTAAATACTTTTTTAAGTTTTTAACGTAAATAATAACCTCATTATCCATCAAACTACTAATCTAATATCACTAAGAACGCAGTCTCTTCGCTTGGGTTAGTATCGCTTTCACTTTCTCTTTTCTTAATCGCTTCAACAATTTTTGGTGGTAATGTCTCCATTGTATATCCAGAACCTGATAAACCTAAAATATTTAAAGTACCGTTGTTAATCATGTCAGCCAACGAATCAGGTAATTTAACACCTTTGTTGTTTGGTATTGAAAGGATAGTTAAAGGTATTTTAGAAATACTTTCAGGTATTGACACAATACAGTTATCGAAGAACAATACTTTTAGACTTGTAAACCTACCAATACTATCAGGTATTGCTAATTTAGGTGGTTGAACATCTTTATTACTTCCATACCCTGAGTTTGAATACTCAAATTCAAAACTTTCTAAATCAGACGGTAAACCCTCGAAGAAATCATCAAACCCATACAATCCAATTAACTTAGATATTCCATCTGAAGGGTAACTTACCTCAACAGTTTTTGAAGAACTCTTACCTTTTGCTTTACTGAAGTGTGACGTAATAACCGTTTTAAACTCATCTTTTAAAGAAGGATTATCATTAAAGAATTTAACTAAGTCAATCTGTCTATCATTAACATCCATAAACTGATTAGACTCAAAATGGAATTGGTATCTATGTGTTGGTAATCCTGAAACATTACCCGTTTTAGTGTCTGTTTTATCTAAAAAAACGTAGTAAGGACCTGTTTTTAAGTAGTTAAAGTAGTAATTCATACCAGGAGCCGATGTACACCAACTAGTTTCCCCTTCTGATGGACGTTTTTGTGACCCTCCGTAGAACACGGCAGCTTCTTTTCCTAACTCATCATTACGATGTATTTTAACCACATACCATTTATCTGTTTCCACCATAAATTCAGCACCTGGATGTAACATAGACGATTTTCTCTCAGCCTTAGTACTCGTAGCTAACTCCAAAGATAATGGAGCGACAAGTGTCTCTAACTCTCGAATCGTATATTTGTTAATATCAGCCTCTTCAATCTTATCCGTAGTTTTAAACCTGTGAAACTTTATTAAGTCTTCTTTAGTTTTATATAAATCCTCAAAAAATAATCTTTGTTTTTCTGATAATTCTGAATCATACCCCGATTCACCATAAGGAATCTCAGTCATCTGTGGTAACATCTTATACTGTTTAACCATCCATTGAGTGTATTCACCCGTTTTTTTAACAGAATCAGGAGAAATATTCTTTAATGTTTCATCATCGTGTAGTTGTGTTAAGTCTAAACCATCAATTCTTGATGTTGGGTCGTTACCAACCATAATCATCATTTGGTCTGAAGTAAGAGGAGCCTTTTTGACTTTTCTCTTTCCTGTCTCCTTATTAACTTTCACTATATCCTTGTGAGCATGTGTTTTTAGTAGGTGCTCTAAACGAGCATCTTCCAAAATCATTTCTCTGATTAATTTTTCAAAATTCATACTAATACGTTTATTAATAAATATCTATTTTTAACAAAAATATCCCCCTAAATTAATTAGAGGGATATTTTTTTAGACTATCTTCCTTGACCTCTGTATTTTTTCTGATAATTTGGTGAGTTTTTACTCGCAGAATTGTTATTCTTAGAGTGAACTCCCGGTCTTTTTTTCTTAGCCTTTTTAAATGTGTTGGTGTTTGCTGCCATGACTTAAATTATTATTATTAAATGTTCTAATGAAGTACAAAGATACATAAAAATCGTTATTTTCCAAATGTATCGTCTGTAATATTTTCTTTTTCTAAAATAACATCTTGCCACGTTGTATCATTATAATTCATAATCAATAACTCACTAGCCTTTGTCTGTTTTTTACCTGATACCGCACCTGCAGCCTTTGCGTAATCTTTACTCGTCCATCTATGGGTGTCTTTTGGGTAGTATTCTTTCAATAACTCAAAATCGTAGTAAGATAGACTATATTTACCATCAATACGACCTAATACCTCTGAAAGTCTTTTGTGGTCTGTCACGTCAAAGTCTTGGTTAGAATAATAATCCTCAGTTTTCCAATATGGTGGGTCTAAATAAAAATATGTGGTTGGTGAATCAAACTCATTAATGATATCCTCAAAATCCTCATTCTTAACATGCGTTATCATTTGAAAATGCTTATAGTACTTGGGATTATTTAGTTTATTTCTAAATGAGTTGAATTTAGAATTGTATTTACCCTTTAAATCTATGAAGTTAGACGTTTCAGGTCTAATCCCACTAAACACTTGAGTCACAACGTAGATATACTCCAAACCTTTTTGAAAATTAGGGGTGTCTGGGTCAAAATCAAAGTCCTCAAACGCTCCTTTTTGGTATCTTTCAAACCTATCTTTCTCTTGAGCGGGAATGTCTTTAATAAACTCGTAAAACTCACCATATTTCTTTACACAAGCAAATAAGTTAGCATTTACCTTATTAAAATCATTATATACCACTGTCTTTAAGTTTGGGTATAACGCCAAATCTAAATTATAGTAAACCCAAAAAGCACCACTGAATGGTTCCACATAAGTTTCCATATCTGTAGGTATAAACTCTTTAATCCATTTACCTATTTTACTTTTTCCTCCTATATAACTAAACATATTCTATCTCTATTTAAATTTTTATCGTATACAAATGTAAGATAAAAAAAGGTAAAAGGCAAATGTTATTTAGTTAAATTTTAAAAAACCTTCATATTATGTTCTCTTTTTATTATATTTATATTAAGTTAATATTAGGTTAACTATAACGTAACACTAAAAACTATGAAGATGAAAAAATTAATGACAATTTTATTAGGTTTACTTATTATGACTGTATCATACGGTCAAAACATTCCAAAAAATGGTTACTCAGAAGTCACAATCACAAGTACCGATGGTAAATTATTAGAGAAAGGTACCTACTGGGACGGTAAAAAAGACGGATATTGGTATTCTTACCACACAAATGGTAAATTACAAGCATCCGCACAATTTTATAAAGGTAAACGTTCAGGTAAATGGAAATTTTACAACCTCGAAGGTGTTTTAATTGGTGAGGTTAAATATAAAGATAATATGAGGATATCTGCCGTAAGTTATATAGATTTTAATAACGGTTAATTAACCTACAAACTTATAACTATTAACTATTCTCATATATATGTATTAAAACAAATATATGGGAATTTTTTTATTATTAACATTACTTAATTTAAACATCACACAGACCGTAAGCGGTACAGTTAAAGATTCACAAATGTGTGATGAGTTAATGTTAGTCCACGTATCAACATCAATTGATGAAACATATACAGATATTAACGGAAGGTATACCATCAACTTTGTAGAAGGCGATAGTATCACTTTCGACTATGTAGGTTACAATACCAAAACTGTTTGTGTTGAAAATTGTTCTGACGTACTTTTGGACTACTAACCAATACTTTACTTTAATACCCCGTTTTAATAACTTTATAAAAAAGATTAATATGGCGTGTAATAAATGTAAAAAGAAAGAACAGAGAGAACAACTCGAAAGAGAGTTGAGAAAAACTGAAAGACCTGTTATTATAGGAATGATAATCGTAGGAAGTCTGTTTGTTTATGGCATGGTCGAGTTAATCTCTAAAATTGTCTCCTTTTTTTAGTTGTTCAACTAATCTCCATTCATATTCAGATAATTCTTTTGGTGTTTTTACTTTAAATGTAATAAACAAATCACCAAAACCTCTTCGTGTTTTAAATCCTTTACCCTTAACTCTCATTTGTTTATTCATATCAACACACGATGGGATATTTACTTTAATCTTACTGTAGTATAAATCAATCGTAACCTCTTTACCTGTTAATATCTCTAAAGGGTTCAACTCTAAGTTATAAAAAAGATTGAAACCTGATTTTGAATACACTCCATCTGAACCTATATTAATAATTATAATTAAATCACCCGGTGAGGACTCCCCTTGATTACCACCACCTGAAACCCTGAAAAGATTACCATCGTCTGCACCCTGTGGTATATTAATCTTTATACTACGTCTTTCTTCTCTGAAATCTTTAGTCATACGATAATATGACACTTCCTTCTCACCTCCCATCATAGAATCTTTTACCGTGATAGTTAAGTCAATTTTTATGTCGGAACCTCTGTATCTACGAGACCTACTTTGATTGAACATACTTTCCATAAAATCAGAACCGAAACCACCTGACGAGAATATATCATCAAAACCACGTCTTGGATTGTCATGTTCTTTTCTTTTTTTCTCATCACCCAACACACTATAAGCTTCATTAATTTTTTTAAACATTTCATCATCACCTCCCATGTCTGGATGGTGTTTTTTAGAAAGTTTACGATAAGTCTTTTTAATGTCCTCTTGACTTGCGTCTTTACTTAATCCTAAAATTTTGTAATAATTATTCATATGGGTACTGATAAAAAATATTGTATTGTTCTTTTTTCTAATAAGAAAAAAAGAAGAGTGTTGTTTAGGTCCAATAACTTAAACAATACTAAAAAGAAATATAAGGAATATCTAAATAAAGATAAACCCATTTTTCCGCAAGTCTTTCGTAATAAAGAGAAAGTCAAATATAATATCGCGTTAGTTACCACTTTAGATGTACCATCTCCTGACTTATTCTTTAAAGATGATTTAGGTAGAAATCAGAAAGCAGAATTCACTTCAGGATTACACACATTCTTAAATTTAGATAATTACGACATTGAAGAAAAAATATGGGATTACCAAAACAACGAATTTATCTATGTTGAAGAATTATATAGACGAATAAAACGTGGTGGTGAATTTAAACAAGTTTTTACACTTAATTCTAAGATATTCATACAAAAAGACGATAATATTATTGGTTATGGTCTTAAAAACATAGATGATTGTCAGAGATTGTTTGGTATTCTTCGTAAACTGTCTTTAGACGATGGAATGGGAAATGTTATGTATGTAATTGATTTTTCAACCGCTCAACGTAAAGATTTATACATTTTACTGCAAAAAAATGGATTCCCAAAGGAATCCTTATATCGTCATTATTCTTATTAGACTTTTCTAAATGTGAATGTAATACCTGAAATTGTTACGTTAAAATGTTTTTTAGGAATAACAAACAATCCTCGTTTTTGAACTACTTTATCGTGCATTTCATCAAACTCTTCAGATTTTAAATCTATGTCAACTTTTACGTTCTCTGTCTCTAAATTTATTTTCTCTAATAGGTCTGAGATTATACCTAATTGATTCATTATATCCCCAACACCTTTTTTAGTCTCCATATCAATCCTAAACGTTTTTTCTCCGTATTAACTACTACGGTGTTTGAAACAACTTCTTTATTTAACAAAGTTATTTGTTTAATCAAATTTTGTTTGTGGGTTTCAACCTCAAGACTATCCTTCTTCAGTTCCCTGCTCAACCAATTCACTTCCTTCATCGTGACTTTCTATTTCTGTTTCTATTTCTTCAGTAGCGTCAAATACAAATTCTAAACTTTTAAGGGTATCTAAGTCCGTTTGTTCAAACTGTTTTTTAAGTTCAACCATTTTCTCTCTTAATAACGATTCTTTGGCTTCTCTTTCTTTGTTTGATTCTATAACCTCTAATACTGTGTTAACCGAATTTTCGATATCTATCTCTTCTTGTTTTGAGAAGAAAGATAAGAATCTCTTACCGTCTTTTAGTCCATTGTCTTTAAAACCTACAACGTCTTTCTTTTCAAATGTAATATCCTTATATCTCCAATCATCCGGTAGTTTAATATCAATGATAAAAAACCCTTTATGTTTTCTTATTGAATGGAAGTAAGGTTCCATTTTTTCTATGTGATTGTATAAACTCATGTTATGTTAAAATATAGGTTATAATATATGATAATGAAATACCCCAAAGTAACATATCTTTCCATTCTAAGTTTAACGGTTGTGGAGGTGTTCTAAGAACATTTCTAACCATCTTAAATACTAATGTAGTATTATAGAACACTGAAAGGATAAAAAGGAATAATTCAATTTTATGTATCATCTTATTTTTTTGTTGCGTCTAAAACCTCTTTTCTCAAATCCTGTAAAAGATTTTTTATCTCTTGTGCCGTTTTTCTAGCTCTTGTAGCAGCACTTTTATTACCTTTCTCAATCGCTTTCTGAGAATCGTAAGATAATACCTCAGTTAATTCTTTAATCTTTGTTAATGTATCCATTACAATTGTTTTTATTTATGTAAAAGTTAATCACTTTTTTATGTTATGTCAAGACTTTAATGCGTTTTCTAATATTTTGTATAAATCAGTATACATATCTAACTCACTCTTAGTCTTTTTACCTTTTAGGTTGAATAAATTTTTAAAGAATATCTCAATATTCTCTACAGTCTCTCTAGTCTCTTCATAGTAAAATGCGTCTTTAAAGAAAGACCAAAAATAATCATAGTGCTGACCTTTAGGTGAAAACACAATACCTTCTTTCTCAAAGTCATCAATGACTTTGTTAAAGCACCAATTGAAGTGTCCCTGTTTGTCATCGACATCAGACACCACATCGTCTCCTAAGTATGTGATTTCTACGAGAGTATACAAAGACATTACAAAATCGTAGAATAGTTCAGAATATTCGGGGATTATGTTATTAGCCTTTAACCATACCTCTATTTGATTTTCGTTCATCTCTTGGGTTAGGTATTGATAAAACTCTGTAACTATAAAGTTTTGATTATCACTCATACAATAAGAATACCAAAAACTTAAGTTATATCAAGTCTTATTGAGTCTTTTTCGTATATAGAACAAGATGTCTCATCTTATCCATATCTGATAATACTTTATCGTTTATCAACGACTCTTTAACCTGCTCAACTTTCTGTGGAAATGTATTATAACCCTTTTTCTTTTCTTTGTTAAGACCTTGTCTTTTACGAGCCTTGTCGAACTTCTCACCTGTCTCTGTTGGAACTACGTTACCTAATGGTTCGTTGTCCTCATCAACCTGAGCGTTCCCTTGAGTTGAATCTCCCTTAAGTTGTTTCTCTACTTTTTCTTCAAATTCATCGTTTGTTCTGTCATACTCTAAAGCGGTCATACCACCTTTCATATCTTCAATGAACTCAATTTCTTCGTCATCTTCAACTCTATCGGCTTTTACTTCACCACCATTTTGATTTGGAAATTCGTTTTTCTCTCCTCCTTCAACATCTGTATATTCAGACATTTTTTTAGAGACAATCTCGTCATTATCTTTATTAAATTTACCTGATTCTTTATGAGCCTTTTTGTATTCATCAATTCCAGGTACTGATTGTTCTGAAACTAACTTCTCAATAAGAGATATAAGTTCTGATTCTGTTAATGTTAGTACTTTCTTAGTAGATTCCTTAACTTTTTCCTTGTCTCCTTTAATCGGATACTCTTTTCCGTCAACAGTAAACGAGTCTTCACCCGCTTCAATTGCCTTACTCCTAGCATCTGTAAAAGCATTTCCTTCATCTACGTCAGATTCTTCATTAACGGGACATTTACATTCCGTCTCATTTAACCCACAATTTTCACAAACCGTAGCCTCTTCAGTTATATTTAATGTTTTAAGAACTTCGTCTTTTACGACGTTTTCGATAATATTACCTAGTTCTTTATTGAATTTATTTAGTTTCATCTTAATGGTCTTTTAATATAAATATCTTTATAGTATTATTTATCCTTAATCTTATTGTTTTTTTCTGAATTTTCAATATTCTTTTCATTCTTTTCTTTCATCCTTGTCTGAAATAATGATTCTTCAATGTTGTTCAATACTAACGATTTAACTTTTAATGGGTCTTCACCCATTTTGTCGGCAACCTTTTCAGCTAACGTTGAATACTTCCCGTTTTCAAATAATTCTAACGCCTTTATATCCCCTTGGTTGCAATATGGGAATGTCTTACATTTATCCTTTACCTTCACAAATTTACCACCTTTATATAATGTCTTAGCAGCTCCTCTCCAATTCTTATTATTCTTAGCCAAAAAGAATGGTGTCTCATAAGACCCTGAACTTGACGCTAATGTGGCCTCTTTTGTGTCCATTTTAGGGGTCTCTTCTTCACCATTATGTGATTTTACAATCTTAGAGATAATGTTATTTAAAACATCAGGAGTTAACCCGTCAGTTTCACCATTAGGGTTTTCATCAGTTTCTAAGTACTTTGAGAAACCTTTATCTTCTTTAACCTCATAAGACTTTTTGTTCTTATTTGGTTTTGATGGTCCTTTTTGTTTTACTATCGGTGAAAAGAGTGGACCTAAAAATCCTCCTGCCGAAGCGGCTCCTGTGATTTCTGACATCATCCCTTTAACCTTATTAATAATTTTTTCTTTTGTAGACGGTTCTGGTTCATCAACACCGTCAAGATTGATTTGGTTCTTAACGTTTCTCAATTCCGATTCTACCTGACCAAATAATACTTTAAGTCTTTGTAAATCCTGAACTTTTAACTTAGGTAGTTTCTTAGATAATTCTTTGATAAAACTAGCAGATGCTTTCTCAATGTCTTTAATGTTAGAACCAAAAGGGTTTAACCTTAATTCGTCAATATCACCTTCTACGGTCATAACCTCATCTAATATCTCATAGACCTCTTTCTTTCCGAATTTTACGGTTTTCTCAGAAATCATATTACTTAAATTACTTAAGTCTTTTGATTGGTTAATGTGACCTACTTTACTCATGTGAGTAGTCAACGCACTTTTTATGTCTTTTTTAATATCCATTACGGTCTAATGTTTTTTACTGGTTGTTCCCAAAAACTTCTTCTCATCCATAATTGTCTAAACAACTCAACCAATGCTTTAGTGGAAATATCAACCACTTGCTTTTTATCTACAACCCCTTTTTTCGATAACTCCTCCTCTACGGATTTGATAACAAGGTTTTTTATTCGACTGCTACTCATAAAGTCTTTCATCTCTTTACGAACCATTCTCTCTATCTTTAATGTATCTGTTTTTGTTAGTGCCATTACTAATAAATATTAGAAAATCTTATAACCTACAGTTATTCCTATTCCCCATGTCGGTCTGAAGGCTCCATCGAATTGATTTAACCCAAAACTAGGTCCAATCATTACACCGAATCCTGTCCTTTTTCTTTTCTTAATTGGTGAAGGTATTAACTGTGGCTCAATGTCTATAAAATCAACACCGTCAACGTATGGTATCGATAATAGACTTTTTGGTATCTCATTACCAAAAGTATCATACGGGGTTATAAGAACCCTTGTATTGCCGTCTGGTAACTCTAATTGGGATAATGTTAATGAGAAATTAAAGTTTTGTTTTAATAGTGAACTTTTTCCGAAACCGTACTTATCCACCAATTTTAATTTCATACTCGTAGAATCAGGAATCAACTTAAACCACGTTTGTGTTTCAATAGAATACACTTGGTTACTATCCTTTATTCCAATACCAATATTCCCTAAAGTGTCTCTATCAACCTGAGTTAATACGTCGTTAGTTTCAATTTCTGAAGTGATATCAGTAACATAAACATTCTTAATTTTAATTTTATCGTCTAACTTTTCTTTTAGAGTGTTAATCTTAACCACTTGTTTCCCTATCCTTTCTGATAAAATCTCGTTCTCTCCATCCTTAACTCTAACAACACCTTTTAGATAGGTATTAGTCTCATTGATAGTTATTACACTGTCCCTTAATGCCTTTATGTTATTTAAGGTTCTATTAGACTCGTTGTCTATATTAACCTCTAATTGTTCAATACTATTTTTAAGTTGTCTATTATCTTCGCATTGTTTGAAAAATAACATTACAAAAATCGCAATAGCAACACCTAAGAAAAATTTAGGGTATTTTTTAATCAACCCCAAACCATCAGTTATATAACCTAATATATTATAAAGAATCGTCATCTATCTCTGTTTTCTTTCTTGCTGCTACTAATTTAGCCCACTTACTTGAGAATACTTTATAGTAGTTTCTTAACTTACTAATCATCTCTAAAAAGTCGTCGTCAATTTTAATCATTTGACCGTTTAGATATACTCCGTTGTTTTCACCTAACGTGTAAAAGAATTCTAAGTCAAATTTAACTAACTTACCTGACCATTCAATATTATCCGGATAAAGATGTAATGCGTTATAATCAACTAAATCAGAAACCTGTTCTACAAATTCATCCATTGTCTCCTGAAAGTTTTGTTTTTCCTCATCAGTAACCTTCATATCTTCTGTTTCGTAACCGTGTACAACAATCTTACCACCTGAAACAGTGAACTCTTCTCTCTTTTCTTCAGGTTTAGTATCTTCTGATGACGTATCATCAATACTTTGTCTATTATCAATTTGTTCTGTTAACGCCCTTGAACGTTTAAGTAACGTCTTAATTTGGTCGTATTCGTTAATCGTGTTTTTCATCTATATATTGTTTTAACTTTTTAAAATCAAATGCCGGTGACACATCAGTATGTATATCCGAATAGTTCGACCTTGAGGTAATACCTTTAAAATTTTGTACCCCCGTTATCTTAGTGTTGTGTCCTACATACTCCAAAGGTATATCAAACTCTTCACTTAATTTTGTTATTAGGTCCGATAATGACTTATACTGTTCATCAGTATAAGAATCCCAAAACCCGAAACCTCTCCATTTCTTTTCGAAAGGCTTCTTAAAATAAATATCACCAACCCAGTTCATAAACTTACCCGATAGGTGATGTTTTTTTAACCAACCATTATTTTCTAATGAAATTATAATCGCTCGGTTATCAATTCTTCTCGTTCCAAAGTAATTTGAACTATATTTAGCTTCGAACATATTGGTAACCACTCCTTCTTTACTAATAAGATAAGACGGTATTCTTTCAAAATTACCACCATATCTATACTTCAAAGTCATCAAATAAAATTTTAAGTCACGTGATGTGTGAGTTAACATTATTTGAGTCTTATTCTGTTTTCTTCTAATATGAAACGGCTTTTGATTATTTTCCATATCTCTTGTTTCTCGGTATTACCCTATTTCCTACTCTTAAATATGGTGACACATTAGTTTTACTAACAGGTGGTTCTACCTCTTTTAACGTGTCTTCAACAACCACTTCTTCAGGGTCATTGACCACTATATCTTTAAATTTTTCAGCCGCTAATTTTAAATCTTCATTAGGTTCAATCTCCTCCTCGTTGGTGTCAATTATTTTTTGAATATCCTCCTCAGTGAAATCTTTAACCATATCATTCATTACTTGGTCTAACGCATGGTCTTCATCCCATTCTTCATCTTCTAAACCGTCTTGTAGTGTACTATCCCATGAATTATCTTTATCCGGCATAATCTCTTTCTTAATTTCACGTAAAACTTCACTACTATCTAAACTAGCCATTGTCCTGATTAACTCATCTTGGTTGGATTTATCAATTATGATATCCTCTACAAAATCTTCAGATATGTCTCGTAAATGTAATTCTTCAACAGATTCTTTTTCCCATTGGTAGTAATCTTCATCGTACATATTGTCTTCGTCGATTTCTTCTTCATCAACCATTACCCCTTGTTCAGAATCAGGTTCTTTAAGGTCTGAGACATCCCTAACCTTTTTATCTAATACTTTTTCTATGTGTGATAAAACATCTTCGTTTAAAATCATTGGTTGTGGTCCAACCTCCGTATTATCGTCAACCTCTTTCTTTTTAGGTTTTATCTTATCAAACGCAAAGTTAGCAGCAATCACTAAAGATATTGCTAGAGGGTCAAACACAAATATAATAATCAATAATAAGTAATTGATAATCCTATTCATTGGTACATCTGTCAATTCACTCAAATATTTCAGTGGACCCAATTCACCTGCCAAATCTGACTCTGTCTCTACAGTCAATGATTTAACCTCTATTGAATTTATAGAATCTGTTGCCTGTTCTAACTTAATAGAAATTTGACTTCTTTGTTCTATAGCACTCTTAAGTTGTTCTTGTAACGCTCTTCGGTTTGAAGATGATGTTGTGGTTATAATCTGACCTGTTTCTTTATCTTTATATTGAATGACGTTATTAGATAACCCTTTCCTTAATTGATTTATCCCTTCATCTAAAGACTTTTTTTCTTGGTAGTAGTAATCTCTACTCTCAGCAAACCTATTTTTTCTAAGTTCTAATAACTCAACTTCTTTGTCTACAATCCCTGTTTTCGTTGCAGTTTCTTGGTACGCCGCAGACAAGAATCCGTATATACCTACCGATGTAATTATCACCAATATCACAGTCGCAACTGACAGATAGGTTCTTAATATTTTATTTAACTGTCCCCAATATTGGTATAACAACGAAGCTATCACCAATTTAGCGACTTCTAATGAACCCGCCATTACCATAACTTGAAATGACGCTCCCGCAAATAATTTACTCAATCCCGTTACCGAATAAAAGGCAGCTGAAAGACTCACAGACAATGCCGTAAGTGCTATCAACGTTGGGAATATTCTTTTCTGTAGTTCTCTAAGTATTCTCATAATGACATAGTATTTTTAAATAATACACATATCACTATAAATAGTCAAACTTTTATAAGTAGTCAAATATTGCGTCTGACTCATTACGTAACTTACGTAACGCCTTTTCTTTAATTTGTCTGACCCTTTCTTTTGTAAGTCCGAAATCATTACCAATGTCTTCTAAAGTCCTTGGAGTACCAGTGATTCCGAAGTAATCTTTAACTATAGCATTTTCACGTTCGTCTAAGACATCCATAATAGTAAGGAGTTGTCTTTTAACTATATCTTTACCGTCCAAAGCTGAATCTGGCATTACCGCTTCAACATCTTCTAATAAATCGAACATAGTGTCACCCTCCTCATTAATATGGTCATCGAAGGTGATTGCGTGTGCTAAATTACTAAGACGTGGATTTAAATCCTCCACACGTTTATCTTGTTTTTTTGCCTTTTGTACTTCTTGTACAACATTAACAGGTAACCTAATAGTCCTTGAATTTTCATTTAGACATTGGAAGATTGATTGTTTAACCCACCATACCGCGTATGATATAAATCTTAAACCTCTACTCCAATCAAATGACTTAATCGCCTTCATAAGACCTAAATTACCTTCAGATATCAAGTCAGATAAATCAATACCTTGACCTTGGTAGTCTTTAGCCACTGTTATAACAAATCTTAAGTTACCCTCCAACAATTCTTTATGTACCTTATCAGTCTCTCTTTGGGTTACATTCGGATTTAACATAATTTTAGACAGTTCCTTTTCTCTAGCAGGTGTGATAACAGGAATCTTTCTTAACTCTTTAAGATAATGTGATATCTCGTCTTGGTTGATGTGTGATGTGTATTTAGCCATATATTATTTTTGGTTGTTTTGTTTATCTAAAAATTCTTTTTCTTCTTTGGTTAGCGAAGATACGCCATTTTCTGTAATCTTATCCAATATATCATCAATATTAAAATTATTTGATTTGTTTGTAATTTTCTTTACATCTGTTACAAAGTCCTCAAACATCTCATCTATTTTACCTATAATACCATCAAAAATTGGGTTATCGAAGTCCTCCATATTCATAGGGATATCAGGTGGTGATTCATATTTTTCATTTTGCTTATCAACTAAATCATTGGTGTTGGTATCAACATCAAATAAGTGTTTATCCATATCATCAGGAAATCTATGTGATAATTTTCTTGGTTTTGGAATGAATATGTGATTAGTAACGTAGTTTGGTAAAGAATCTTGTATAAACTCAGATAAATCCTCAAAACTTTCTTGTGACTTAAAACAAACAATAGCGGAACCTGGTCCGTGTACAAACTTCATATACCCTGAGTCAATTACAACTATTAGTGTCTCTTGTAGTGCACGTATAATATCTTTCTCATCTATCCAAATCCCATAAAGGAAAAGTAGGTATGACTTATTTCTTTTATTCATATATGTATTTTATAAGTAGACAAAAGTAAAAATTAATTCACTTATATCCAAACATTATTTACATTTATATAGGTAAAAATTAACTTTGTTTTGGTTTTCTTATATTTATATAGTAGAATCATATTCTTAAAAACATTTTATAATGAGTAAAAAAATTAAATTAGACGAATCACAATTTAAACGTATAGTTGAATCTATGACTAACTCTGAAATTGATGAAACGCATGTTGAGTCTGAACCGTTTAGTGATTACGCAAATGGAGAACAAAAAGACTTAGCTCACGGTGAAGACCATAAGGTCAAAAACTACGATAACCCTAACTTATCAGAACAAGATGATGATGAAGATGAGGATGAAGTAAACCCACTAAGTCAAGTAAACCATTTCAAAGAAAGCGAATTTGGACAAATTGAATTAGATGAAAACGATGTAGATGAATTGTTTTCATATAAAGACGGAACTAGAAGACGTTTTACAGGTCTTATATATTACGACGCATTAATACCTATGACAGACGATAAAGAATATGATAAAAAAGTCGCTATGGGTATCTTAGAGTTCGAAAGAAAAAGATTAACTAATGGTGAGGCTTACTTATCCGATGAGGAATCAGTATTCTTTAGAGACAAACTATACTAACCAATCAACCATACATATATACTAAAAAAGGGACCCTAAGGTCCCTTTTTACTTTTATCTTCGTTTACGAATAACTTCATCAATAATTCCGTAGTCTTTCGCTTCGTCAGCACTTAACCAGAAATCACGAGTCGCATCTTTCTTAACTTGTTCTGCGTCTTTTTCACAGTAACCCCCTAACAATTCAAATAACTGTTGGTTTACTTTTCTCCATTCAATCATAGAAATCTCAGCATCTTGAATGTTACCTACCGCACCACCTGATGATTGGTGTAACATTGTTTGTGAGAATCTTAATGAAGACCTTTTACCTTTGGTTCCTGCACCTAACAGTACAGAACCCATCGATGCCGCCATTCCTGCATTAACGGTAGCAATATCACTATTCACATAGTCCATAACATCAACCATTGAAAGTCCCGCTTTAACAGAACCACCTGGTGAATCGATATACATTGAAATATCTCTATCGTCAAGGTTATCTAAGAATAGTAATTGTGCTTGTACAATAGACGCCATTTGGTCATTTACAGGTCCCGAAACCCATAAGATTCTGTCCATCATTAATCTTGAAAACACATCCATTTGTGTTACGTTAAGACTTCTCTCCTCTAAAATGTAAGGTGTCATTGAATTTTCTACTTTTTGGTTGAAGTAGTGAAGATTCATTCCTGAAATCCCCTTATCTTTAGCAAAACGACCAAAGTCGTTAATATCTCTATAATCCATAAATTAATTTTTTAGTGTGATACAAATATATAACAATTAGGTGTAATATACAACACCTACGTTAGAAGTTTCTTCAAATGCCGTTTTCCAATTAATATACAAACCAGCAAAATACTCTAACTCCTCTCTAGAGATAGCTTTGTATATGTCAGTTTTTACACCATATTTAGCCATCTTTATAATGTCTTTTATGATTGGACCATGAAATTCTCTATATTGGTCTCTTAAAGTAACACTTGAGAATGGACCAATAAACCCTTCACAGTCACTAAAGTTGAGTTGTAAGTCAAATGGGATTTCATCTTTATATTTTTCAGCCAGTTCTTTATTTTCTGCCATCGCAACAATAGATAATCTACGTAAGGTCCTTCTATACTGTCCGTATCCTGAATACGAACCCGCTCTAAAACCACCTAATCTTTCTGCGTTATAAAAACCGTCAAGGTCGTCTGATTGTTCCATTTCATAATTATTATATAACCATATCAAATCGTGCCCATACTTGTCATAAAACTCTTCTGACCACTCTTCTATAGTGTCGTCAACCTCAACTTTATTCCCAAGTTTATAATAACTAATATCTAATCCCATATCTTATAAATATATTACTTTTCAGTCTCGGTTAAAGAATTACCCAAACCTTCACTTCTTGTTTGTCCTGTATAATTAACTTTTGTAGCAACCGCTGACATATTAGTTATGTACATCTCTCTTAAATCAGGTCTTGGATGTGATGAAGTAACTGCAGATAAAAATTCGTCAGATACTATAATATTTTGTTTTAACACATCTAAATGGTCCTCAACTAATTTCTTAATACCTCCCGAAGAAAGTATATAAGTATGAGTATTATAAAAGAACGTTGGTCTGATAAAATGTTCTCTACCAATATTTAAAGGTTTCATAATATCTGAAAAATGTTCGTGTAATGAATTGTGAGCCATTAAACATAAATCCCATTCATAACCATCAAGTTCTTTAAAGATACCCCAATCAATAGGTTCTTCGACCGTAAAGTCATCTTCAATAATCATAATATTTTCATACCCCTTCTCATACGCATCTTCCCAACACATTGTGTGTGATATCATACCACCCGCTTCACCTGATAACGCTGGTCTTTGCCACCACCACCAACCCTCTGGGTTGTTAAGGTTCCAATGTGGGTATATACGATACTCAGGAAAGTCTTCAGGTCTTTCCAATAAATCCTTACCTGGAAACCCTTGTTTAAACTCAACAGGTGTATTTGAAGGTAGTGGTAAATTTAACACTCTCTCAAATAACTCATCTTTGTATTCATCACTCATATCCATTGTGATGACATAAACTCTATCAATCTTCATATTATATAATATTTTTAATTTTTGAAACGTTGTCGTTCTTATTTATAGTAATTACATGGTCAGACCAATTTTTGACTAATGGATTGTGAGTAATCACAAATATATGTTCAAAATATGTTTTAATTTTTCTAAAAAATCCACCAACCATCTCTAAATTTTCATCAGCAACTTTACCAAACACCTCATCCATAACTATAACATTTGGTTTTGGTAATGCTGACACTTTAGATAACACCGCTCTTAACGCCATAGACGCAATTGTACGTTCATACCCTGAACCAGAACCCATTGGTTTCTCTACTCTTGTTTCATCATCAATCATAACGAACATTATCTCATTCTTTTCAGATATTCTAACATCTAATGTGAATCTACAACTATCCTCCAACAGACGAGCTAATTCTGAGTTGATAACAGGTATCATAGACCTTAAAATCATCTTTGATATACCGTTCTTACCAAATATCGCTAAGAACGACTCAAATATCTGCTTATAGTCCTCTTCTTTCACAATTTTATCCATTAATTGTTCAGATTCTGTGATTTTGGTCTCATTAGTCTTAATAGTGTTGTTATAGTCTTGGATTAAGTACTTAAACGTATCAACCTCAGCGGCTAAACCGTCAATCTTTGTCTTAATCAACATTAAATCCTTTTCAATGACCATATTCTCCTCTAACTTATACTTGTTAGACTCCCATTTGTCCATTGTATCAGTCATAGACTTTAATTCCAACTCTTTAGTCATTAACTCTAAACGATACTTCTCTTTTCGTAACTTATCTCTGTCATAATCCTCAAATTGTTTCTTAAGGATGGATTGTTTCTCATCTTTATCAGTTAATGTTATAAGTTCTTTTTCAACGGACTTAAGTGATTTTTTTTCTTTCTTAAGTTCTTTCTCTTTTTGTTTAATTTCGTCAGTATGGTCAACATCGTCCAACGCTCTTTTACATGTAGGACAAATCTCCCCCTCTTTAAGTTGGGTAATCATCTCTCCCAATTCTTTAATTACTCTCTCACTTATTGTCTGATTAACTTTACCCTCATTGATTGAATCTCTGACTTCCTTATGTTCGTCACCGTGATAATATTTAGATGGTTCGGTCACCTTAATTTCTTCAAAATAGTGTTTGGTTACCGTAACCTTATCCTCGAATTCCTTAATCTCTGTTAAGTATCTCTCAGGGTTTAGTTTGGTTAATTCCTCATCGATATCAGAGTGTTTCTTCTCAATCAATAAATCTTTTTTATCAATTGCGTTTTTTAACTCACCTTCTTTAATCCCCAATAGTTTTGTCTTATCAACAATTAAAACCTTATTTTCTTTGATGGTCTCTTTACAGTCTAATATTGTCTGTTTTAAATCCTGAGAATTGTATACGTTTGAGATTAACGATTTGTTCCATTCTGAAAATATCTTTTTAGCAACATCTTCTTTTTCTCTTAACGATTCTAAACCAATAAACTTAGTAAAAACCTGACCCAACGCAGTAGGTTTGGAATCGATTAACTCCTCCAAATTTGTACCTGTTGTCAATATAGTAGTTAAGAAATCATCTTCAGTTCCAATGGCTGACTTAATAAACTCCTCAGTTTCTCTTCTTTGTTCACCTGACAGATTGACTAGTGAACCGTCACTCATTTTCTTGATGAACTCCAATGAAGACGTTACGGTAAACCCACCAGCTCTTTTTGGTTTTCTCTTAATGTTTCTGACAATAACGTATTCGTCACCATCAATCATAACATCACCTCTTACATGAACCTCATCTTTGGTTGTAAATTGATTGAATATCTCTTCGTTCTTTTTAGTCTTTGTTGTTCTATTGAAGAATAAGAACATTAATAAATCCACTGCTAATACAGTTTTACCACCGAAGTTTGGTGGGTCAGACTCAATACAGGTGATACCACCTAAGTCGTCAAACGGAACTGTGTTACCCTCACCATAAGATAAGAAGTTAGAAAACTCTAACCTTTTAATATACCACTGTCTAAACCTTATTGTGTTTTGGTGTGACTTATCTATTTCATTATTAACACGGTCATCTAACTTAGATAATAAATCCCATTCAACTTTAATGTCATTAGTCTTTATATAATCCTTTACCAACTCTTTTTGGTATTGTGTGTCTAAGATGTTATCCGCCATATCAATGGAATCCAATTTTGCTTCGTTTTTGGATACCACTACTTTGGTCACAACCGTAACATTCTTTGATTTGTACTTCTTCGAAAAATAAGACTTAATACGAGCAATTCTCTCCTGAGTAAATGACTCAGCAACGTCCTCCCATACTATCTTTATCTTTGGATTTTCCAATTTATCTTTATCTAACATAAATCGTATTTTGTTTTAAATATAACAGAAAAAACCCCCACTTTCAATAGTGAGGGTCTTTTATTTTATCCGTTAATCGATAATTTCACACTCCACATTTTCCACCCCTAACTTCTCACAAATCATTTTAATTCGTTTGATTTTAGTTACATTAGAACCCCATGTGGACATAAACATCCCACAGTCCATCATAACCTTATTATGGTCACTAAGTGAGTCTCTAAACTCGTCCTTATCGTTTTTAAAGAAAGATGAGAAATTGTATTCAATGACTGACCTGTTAACACCGTTAGTGATTTCGTTGATAACCGACACATACGTTTCTTTTGCGGTTTTGTTAGTAATAACTCTATCACCAATGGTAACCTTTAGATTCGTAGACTTTGCCCGACCAATTTTGTTTTTAACATCAACCTTTTCTTCATCAGTTAGGGTTTCGTCGTTATCAACACTAAGACCTAAATCCAATTCCTTAACAGATAGATAACTTACCATCTTATCCAATCGTGAATGAAAGGTGTCAATATCCGAAACATCAAACCACTCTGTTGTAATATTCCTACGGTCATCATACTCTTTAATAACTCTATAGTCCTCGAAACAAACGTGAAGAATACCCTCTAATTTGTTCATATCTTCCGTTTCAAAGACTCTTACCATCATAACATCAAAAGGTAAGTGCGTTGAGTTTAACTGTGTCTCACGTACCTTATACTGTTTTGAGAGACCAATCTTATGGTACCCATTTACGAATTTACCTCCGTGGTCAATGATTCTTGCTATGTATACATATCCTTCCATACTATACAGTCTCAGGATTTAGTTCTTGATTCGTCTTAATGTAATCCTCCTGAGTCCCCAAAACCGTTGGCTCTTGCCATTGGATTTCAAATCCTGCGTAGGTAAAACGCTCATGGTCATTACAATGTAATTCCAACATCTCACCGAACACTTTCTCCGCGTCACTATACATTAATAAATCAACATCCATCTCGATTTGAAATGTGTGACCACCTTTCATCTTCCAATGATAGTTACCCTCATTAAAACCATAATTTTCTTCGTACTGTGTGTGAACTAAAACTTTGTTGACTGACATAATATTTGTTTTTTTTTATTGTTATACAAATATAGTCATTATGTTTGTATTACACAACCATTATCTCAAAAAATAAGGGGGACTTTCGTCCCCCTTTGGTCTTACTTCACTAAGTGAAGACCTCCTCTGTATCGGTAGTGATATCTTTGGATGTATCCCCCTGCGAATATTGCGTTGGTTCTAAAGTTTCTTAACCCTTCAGTTGTATTAACCTCCGCTGACACCTCAACACCTTTCACACCTTCGTTGATGTATACCTCACCTTTCACGGTCATGTCTTCAGTGATGTACTTCTCAATCGCTCGAACCAATTTAACTTTGTTTAGTTCTCGGTAGTTTTCAAGATACTTAACCATCCCTTTCTCGTCAGTCGCCATTCTTACCTCTTCGAGTAATTTAACCGCTCCTCTGTTGTGGAAGAAATATCTTACGTTTGTGTAGTCAGTTTCTCCGTTCTCAGATAGACTGTAACATTTCTTTCTTTCGTAAGGACCGTACTGATATACTGATGGGTTTTCTTTTAAGAAAAGTTCGTAACTTTCTTTGATGTCGTTGAAACGAGACTCTTCTTTCTGAACTAAGTAGTCGATTAATTCTTCGGCTTTTTTTACGATGATGTTTTTGGCGTTTGTCATTTGAATCGGATTTTTTAGGTTTATATCTTTCTTATTGATAGTACAAAGATAATATTTAAGTTTGTATTACACAATCTTTTCAATCGGTATTTTAAATAAACTTTCATACCACACCTTAACCGTATAATCCTTACAGTAATCCCTAAACAACCCCTCAATAATATCCGCCTGTGGATTAACCGTTGGGAACATCTTTAAGAACGTAATGTTAACCGCCTTGTCGAATTCCGTAATCTCTTCAATTGTTCTTACCAACATAAGTTCATCTATGATAACATCTATAATGTGTAAGTTATCTTCGTACCTGTGTTCTTTTTCCATTACCCTACCTTTACCACATAGTGGATTCTTCTACGAAATCCGTTAAACTGTTCACTACCGTTACCATATAATACTCCGTCAACCAAAGCTAATGCGTGACCTTTAACGATGATGAAATAACGTCCCTTCGGATAGTTCTCCATGAAAGACTTAACCGTATAACAAGTCTTTTTACCCTTGTATTTAGGGTTGTATAACTCTTTCTTACCGAAAGAATATGTACGACCTGGAGACACACCAAACAAACTAATCTTTTTGTAGTTTTTTCTCTTACCTAAGACATTAGTTAAGTAACGACCAGTATACGTCCCTTTTCGGTGAACTCTATTAAAGTTATCTGTAACCCATTTGTGAGTCTTATCGTAAGACAAATCTAAAACAACCATAAACGCACGTACCACACAGTCATTTTTCTCTGACATCGCCAATGAACTCCCATTCTGAGCAATTGTGTTGCTATCACAGAATAATTCATCCTTGATTTTCTTAGTGTCCTGAGTTTGACCCCAATAGTTTACAGTTGTATTTTCGATTATTTGTCTTGTCATAGTTTCTTTATTTTGATACTACAAAGATAAGCCAAATATCTGACCCTCACAAATTTTTTTTAACCTAAGTCTTCGATATCATCGAAATCTAAACCATCGACATTCATTTCTTTTAACTCCCCTACTATTTTACGGTATAACATATAAAACAAAATTACGTGTGTAAATGTCGCAACGACTAAAGACCCCATTAACGATAGATTAGACACAAAAAACACTAATAACGATATAAAACCGAGAGAAATTCCCAACACTGATATTATAATCACCACGAGAAATAACGTATATAAATCATCTTTTCTAAACATAATTATAGTAGGAATTCAATTGGTTGATTATTAGACACCTCCCCATTAAGTGAGTTGGAATATGTGAACGGCATGATTGTAGCAGTTTTCCCGTCACCCCATTCTGCCAATACAGTATACTCATCCCATACTGACGATGCGTCAATATGTGTTTTCTCTATGTTTTCTTCTTGAATCTCTAAAGGATATTCGGTGATTAGTTTCCCACCGTCCCAAATGCTAAATGTTACTGTCGTCATATAAGTATCTTTTTAATTAGAACACAAAAGTATGACTTTATTTTTTATTATCCAAACGCATTTGTATTTCTTTCTGGTAAAACCCATTTTTCTCATAAAATGGTACTAATTTTTCATCACAATTTAAAATAACCTTATAACAACGTAATTCTTTTGAGGATTCGATTAATTGATTGACTAACATTTGTCCTAACCCTTCACCTTTGTGTGATTTTGATATACAAACATCCTCAATTTGCCCAACATATGAACCTCCACCGATTAGTTTTTCTAATACGTGTAATGTAGCCGTACCTACAATATATCCTTCACTCTCAACCACATATGTATGTATCGATGTGTTCTCCATTATTCTCCACCAATACCTAATCGGTTCTTTGGTTTCAATAAACGATTCGCTTAATAATCGACAAATATCTTCTAAATCTTCGAAGACCGCCTTTCTAATTTTATAACTTTCCATATTCATTATATTAAACTTGAAATCCCGTCATTTCTGACAGGATTCATTAAAATTTGTATTTTTTATAGACTGAGTAACATCTCAATCAGTTTGGGTTGGGGTGACATATCTGACTTACCTTTTTTGGTGTTTGTATGTGTCCACATACCCTTAATTCTACCATAATATGCATCTGAATTCCATTCAAATGAATCCAAACCATTTTTTTTATATTCACTAATTAATCCCTTTTGTATGTCAATACCATCTCTTTCTTTGATGTAAAGTATTAACTCCTTTAAAGACTCAATTTGCTTGTCTGTGTATGCGTGCCACGCAGTATAACCTCTAAATTCCTCAGTAAACACAATATCCTCTTCACGTATTTTACTACCTGTGTATGCGTAATAAGAATCAGGGTCTCTATCCACCCAAACACGTCTACCATTAATTTTCTTTTTGTACCCACCTTTAGTTAGATAACCATAATTACAAACCTCAATACCTACTGAGTGTACGTGCATATGTTGTGAGCCATTCTTACCCAAATGCCATGAATAACCCCCTTCAGAAAATGATTGAACTATCTCACCATCGTATTGGTCGTCACCATCAATTGACTTACCTCCAATAACAAACTCAGTTGCAATTCTACCTCTACTGTCTCTACCCCAATGTAATATAGTTCTATATGGGTTATTTCCACCTGCCGTGTGGTGTAAAAATAAGTATTCTTTATCCACAGGCCCTTTATAATATTCACCGTCGGGTAAATAAGTCTTATTGATAACTATTCCATCTGTTAACGCAATTTCCGATATATCAGTAGTAGCAATACCCATAGCGTTCCAAGTGGAAGGACCAACAATACCATCAACAAATAGTCCTTTTGTCTTTTGCCATTCTTTAACTGCTCTCTCAGTTTTTGGACCGAAATCACCATCCATTGTAATACCGAGAAACTCTTGTATTTCTTTAACACTCTCACCTTTAGAACCTAATTTTAGTATCATTTTTTTCTGTAATAGTCTAAACTAATCAACCTTAAAGTATCGTTACCTTTAATGTGGGTACCTTCAACCGAAGGATTTAATCCGTGCTTAATTCTTAACTTCACCTCAGAACCTATATTCCCGTTCTTAATCTTCTTAACTAAAATATTGTCGTGGTAAAGTTCTATTTTCTTGTTTAAATATAATAAACCAATTTTTTTAACCCCATAATTACCCGTAACTAATTCAATGTTACTTTCAGGGTTGAATATCTCAACAGTTGGCGTATGTGAACTTTTGTTTGGTAAATCTACTGAGAACTCATAATAACCATAACTAAAAAAACGTGTTGTTGTTACCACACCTGTTTTATAGTCAAATATTTCACCCCCAACATTAATCGGTCTATGTATAGACGTTATGTGTATTTCTTCATTTTCTAAACTTACCGATTCCGGAGATAACCATTCGTGATTAACACCTTTAACGTAATCAGAAACACCATCACCTGTCATCCAGTCCTTTTCAAACTTATCTAAGTCTAATTCATAGTTTTTAACAAACCCATCAATCTTTGATAAGTCAAATAAAACATCTTTACTAAATAATTTCTTTAAAAATTTAATCATAATATTAATCTTCAAACCACTCTATAAGTGTGTTTATTCCCCATACTATTCCCGCTGAAAACATTCCGTCAAAGAATATTGTCATCGGTAGGGATATACCATAAATAGTATTAGTTGGTGAAAACATCGTTATTGATAAGAAGAATCCTACCCATGTCGATGTACATAACACACAACCTACTAAGTCTGAGAAAAACTTCATAAACGAATTATTTTCCCCCTTTTTATGTATGAAATTACGAATTCCTTCTAATATAGAACCGTAAACTATTATTGTGGTCATACCATATGCCACAAACGCAAACAATATTAAACTACTCATCATATAAATTATCTCTTTTTGATTTTTTAACGCTTATTTTCTGTTCAAATTTACTAAACATTTCGTCATATTTAGCTAATGACTCAATTAATTCTTTATTATGTTTAGTCAATTTTTCTATTTCAGAGTTATCCTTAATCTTGACGATTTTTTCAACAGGAACCTCTACTTTTACCTCTTTAATGACTTCCTTTATCACTTCAATAGGTTTTTCTACTATTTTCTCAACCTCTTTGATGATTTCAACAGGGACTTCCCTATCAACTATCTTAATTTTCTCAATCGGTATTTCTTTTTCCACAATTTTAGGGGGAGTTGTCTCTAATTTAATCACTTTTTGGGACAAATCCTTATTTTGTTTCTCTAACTGTGTTATTTTATCACCAAGTTCCTCAACCTGCTTGTCATCCGTTATATAGACCTCTTTAATTACTTCGATTTCCTTAATTTTCTCTATTGGGACTTCTTTTTCAACTATCTTCTCAACCTCTTTTATGATTTCTACGGGTCTTTCTTTATAGACAACGACCTCTTTCTCCACTTCCACTATTTTGTCGACTGGTACCTCTTTAATGACTTCCTTTATCACTTCAATAGGTTTTTCAACAATTTTTTCCACTATTTTCTCAACGGGAACCTCTACTTTAACCTCTTTAATGACCTCAACAGGTACTTCAACTTCTTTGATTACTTCTTTTTCAATTTCTTTAATCACCGTCTTGATTTCTTTGGGCATAAGTAAAGGTGTCTCACCATATTTCTCAATAGTCAGACCCTTTTCAAAACATTTTATAGCAAATTCCCTAACATCTTCAATGTCATTTAATTTACAAAAATCTAAAACGTTTTTATCAAGCGTTAAGCAAAACTTCTTTCCCATTCTCAATGTCCTCAATATCCGTAATCTTAAATTGTAAGAAAGGTGACTTATTATCTAAGTCCGTAAACGAATATTCATCTTTATCTATATAGTAGGTACCATACCCATGTTTTGAAACTGACTCTCCAAAGTTTTGTTGTATTGTCGAACCGACCATATACGCCTTACCTTCAGGAATATCAAATATCTGTCTTTTATGTATATCACCACACAATACCAAATCACAACCTTTAAATTTAAACGGGTCATAACCTTCTGAAAATTCATAACCAACGTCAGTCGTTAACCCATGTACTGGTCCGTGAAATAATCCAATGTGTTTCTTACCCTCAACTCTATCAATAACAGGTGGTTCGTTATGTGTCCTTAACGAATACACAACCCACACCACATTCTCATCTTCATACAACCCCTTATCCATATAATAATCAATATTATCATTATTCATAGAATCTAAAATAGGACTGATTGAATCCATCCTATCCATATTGTTTTCTAAGAAATCATGATTACCAATTATTAATACCGTCCTCGCAATTTTAGAACATTCATCTAACACCCACCTTGTCACATCAATAAGTTCAGGTGTAATCTGATTTTTTGAATGTACTAAATCACCAGTAAAAACTATACGGTCAGGTTCCTCGTCTTTAAATTGTTGTAACATATCAGTCAATATTTCTTTATATTGAGCATGATATTGATATAATCTTAAATGTAAATCTGAGAAATGTACTATCTTATTTATCATTATAGAATCCTTTTTCGTTAGCAAATCTTTCTAAATCATTAATGTGATTTTCTCTATTTTTATCGTCATTCATAAATGAAACAATAATATATCGGGTTCCTTTGTTTGTCGGCATCCCTCCGTGTTTGTGTGTTATCTGTCCAGGATGAAATGTAACATAACCTGTTCCTTTAGCTTTCGCCAATACCTTATGTCTTGAGAAATACGTACCACCACCCTCAAAGTCGTTATTTAATGCTACGTTACACGATATTGACGATTGGTCATAATGTAATGATAAATGTCCCTGTTCTTCAGGTGAATAACGTATCATAAAATTCTCGGAATATACATTTCCTTGGTCCCAATTCTGACCATTTAATTGGTAAATGTGTCTTGCCGCTCCCATAATATAGTCATCCATAATCTCATGGTATATCTCTTCAAACCCAAAGGTCTCGACCAACATATCCGTAGTGGGATAAAACGCGTGTCTTTTATGTGTCCACGATTGTGTCGCTTCAGCTTCTTCAATTAATTTAGCACATAACTCTTCTTTAAATAGTGGAAATTGGTAGACATCAGGTCCAACCTCTTCTAACATCATATCCCACTCCATTGATAAAGCCTCAGGTCTCATATACTTTCTTTTCCAAGCCTCTTTATCATCAAAATAACTGTAAATTTCTGGATGTATCATATCTTCTTTTTTATCTTTCTAATTCTAACACCGAACCTTCAGGTAACACACCTCTTAGGTCACCGATGTCTTTATCTTCAGGTAGTTTGACAACTTTAACCCTTCCGTAAAGTCTACCACCATTTAATTTATAATATAATTTTTCGGCATCTGCCCAAGCATCACCGTCTAAACATATAATTATATCACCTTTTGCGTCATCGTAAAGTCGACCCCATAGATAATCGTTAATAAACTTACCCAACAAAGGTATTGAATTAGGTAAGAATATACTATCAAAGACACCTTCACAAATATATATGTCTTTATTCCAATCGATTAAATACTCGTTAAATATTAACGTATCTTTAGACGCTTTGGGGTTCTTATATTTTAAGAAACCATTACCATATAACCTTGACACAAAAAAGTTTAACTCCATGTCCTGAGTATATGAAGGAACGATAATCCTACCCGAATATGGTCCGTCATAACAAAAACCCATATGGTGTTTATCAATAACCTCGTCACTAATACCACGACCTTTCAAATAGTTATATGCGTATTTGTAATGATGAGTCATCTTTAACCCAACAGTAGCATCTTTAAATCTAACGTATTCTTTTGGTAATTTAACAACCTCATACTTAATCTCACCTCTATCCATAAAGGTATCTGGCATGACCAAAGAAAGTTGTTTCTTTTGGTATGGGGTTCCCCACATATTGACTAACTTATATATTGAACCGTGTGTCCCGTGTGTTTCTGAACATGCCCAACACTTAAATACATTACGATGATAGTTAACTTCCAAGTTACCTTTTCCGTCACCATCATCTAATCCTTTTATATCATAAGAACAGGTAGGACAGTCAAATGATATTTGACCATGTCCGTCATTGTGTTTACGGTATTCACCTAAAACATCCTCAACTAACGATAATAATAAATCTGTATCTAAGTTTTCACTCATAGGGTAAAAATAAAGAATTATACTTGACTAGTCAAATCTATTCCCCTTTTTCTTCCTTTTCTTTCTTTTCTTTAAGAACGTTAACATAACCCAACACACACGTATACGCATCGGTCATATCAAAATTCTCTTTCTTCAGAGTGTTGTTTCTCGTATATAACCAAGTAATTTGTGGTTCCTTTTCGGCAACTTGCTCCCAAATAATGTGTTTCTTATCACATCCTTTTGGATAACCCCCAAACAACACTTTTTTACCCCTTACGTTTTCTGCGTATAAGTTAGGGTATGCGTATTTTCTTGAGTCGTAAGTTGATATGTATTTAGGTACTACACCCAATATATCATATACTATTTTAGAAATCAATGCGTTAAATTTCATTAAAGTCCCAACCGTATATATATTATTAGAATTTAGTAGTGGTTGTTCTATCACCACCAACTCAATACCAATATCTTGATACGTTGTTAGTTTCTTAGAAAACGCATCCGCCTTTTTGATTAATTCTTCAATAAGGTCTTCAGGTCTTGGTTTAATTATTGGTGAATAGTGGGTGAGTTCTAATAAACTCATATCTGATTTTTCGAACAAAGCAAATCCAATTGTCTTTGTTGATATGTCTAACCCCAATAATTTTGGGCTCTTTTTCTGACTAGGTCTCATATGTATTATATCTTTTGAGTTATAAACTTAACAATATTTAAAACTAAATAAAGTCTTAAAAATCTAATTTAACCGATATAACCTGATTACTAGCAGGGTCAACCTTTCTTTTGTGTGGTTTTGACACCTTACCAATTGCAACCATATCCTTATCGTCGTTGTATAAAGCAACTTCGGTAATATATAAGTCCTGTTTTTTACTGTCAGTGTCTTGGTCCCATGTCGGGTTTTGTGACCTTATAAACTTATTACTTGGTAGGTCTACTATGTAGTTCATAACATAAACACTGTGTTGTTTGTTTAGGGTAACATCCCCCATTAACATAAACTCATCACCAAAGATTAGATTATTTCTTTCATTCTGATTAGGATAACCAATTAACTGTCTGTAGTTGAACGCATTTGCGTTATTATATAGTTCAGAGTTGACTATGAATTTAGTTCCGGTTAAGTGAGAACTTAATATGTTACCACCAGTAAACCCATTTAAACTATCAGTATACTCAATATACCTCCATTCGTCAGGTAATGGTTTATCTTTAGTATCAACCTGTTGTACTAAAATATAGAAATTAGTCGCTTGAAACCCTGGATTGTTGTCCGTGATAATCTTATCTCTTAAGAAATTAAAACCATCTTTAAATGAAACCGCAACATCAAAATCATCAGTACCACTAGGGTCAACCCTAACGTATTGAGCCGATGGTGCCGAATACATTTTGTTATTCTTATTGTAGAACATATAAGAAATAAAAACTTGTTTTGTTAAGTCTTTAGGTAACATAACATCATCAGGAGAATCGATACAATCAGCATCTGACGATATTCTAACCGCCTTTGGTGCCGGTAATGTCCAATTTCTATTAGACTTCATTGATAATGCCATTAATATCTCTTCGTCGTCGATAACAATCGCTTGTTTGTGTGGGAATATCTTACCAACAATATTTTGATTACTTGTTGTATCAATTAAATCGAAATAAACTTCACCTTCAGAATCCATTTCATCATTCACTAACGACTTAACGTAGTTATTGATTGAACCCATTTTAAACTTATGTCCCATTTTATTATCTTCATCTCTATGGTACATTAACGTTGGTAGGTTTAATTCGAATTCACCGTCAAATTCTTTCCACCATTCACCCGTTCCATAATAGTCTTCCCATTTAGTATAATGTATTATACCAATAAATTTTTGTTCGTCAGGATACACATAAACCTCTTTACCGTAAGAATCTACATAAGAAGAACAATAATCCCAACTCTCTCCACTTACTTCAACATTACTAAATAATTGTACTGTAGGTTCTCTTGTTAGGTCCAATGATAAAAACTCAGGAGGACATATTGTCGTTGTAGTGGTCGTTGTTGGTTCAGGGTTACATGAATAATAATTGTCTCCATGCTCGTATGACGTATAACCGAACATCTCTTTAGCCGATAGATATTTAGACCCTTCAGCAAATGTTCTTGGTAAGTTAACATCAAAACCAGCAAACTCCTCAGTCCACGCAACATTGAAATCTAAATATTCCGTAGTCTCTCTTTTTGCGTATTCAAATAATGTCGCCTCTTTACTAAGGTCAGTAACAAAAGAATAGTTAGGTAAAGGTCTGTCTAATTGAATCGTATTCTCATCAATAAACGAAACGACTTTATACCATAAACAAGGACCATCAGTATCTAAAACGTTTGACGGGTCTTGGGGAAATTTGATTAAAATATACTCACAAGATATTAACTTGTTAGTCACCAAAGTATCTGTCCCATCAAAGTTCATCAATGGCACACATATACCTAACGGTGTCTTTATATTTTGATTTTGTGTCACACCTAAAAACTCTACTTTCTTACTTACAACCTCTTCTTGATGATTTGGGTAAACCCTACCGTAAGTATTACAACTTAATGGGTCGTCAGGACTTTCACTACCGACAGGTATTGGATATTTAACATCCGAATCCTTATCTTTAGCTCTAAACACAATCTGCGTGTCTTTCTTCCCATCTCTCTTAAAGATAGTTTCGTTTTTATAGTCAAATTCAGAATCACCAACCTGAAAATACTCAATGTTACAGAACTTACCTGTAGAAATTAACTCCCTACCTTTGTCTGTAATTTTAATATCAATTAATGTTTCTATATTTTTCTTTAGATATGCCATCTATATTCTTTTATTATAAATATTCAGTTAATATTTTTTCAGCCTAACATACTGAAAATTCCAAACCTTTCATATATGGTATTATAAACCTCAGATGAAAAATGTGTATAACCATCGTTGTTTTTTATATCTTTTACTGAATCTATAAATAGAACTTCATCATGTTTATTTGTTGATTTATAGTAAGCATCGTTAAATGGTCCTTCATAAAACTTTAAGTTACCCACCGTTCTTAACTCACCGTTTGACTCATAATCCGCTTCAGAAACAAACCCAATAAGAATGTCTTCTTTTACTTTTTGAGAATTTTCCATTCTAAATTCTCTAAAATAGTCAATATTATTGGTATATAATACCTCAACAGTAATACTGAGATAATCACCTGACCTATGTATTGATAACATAAAATCTTCTAAGTCTTTATCACTTACATTAACCCCTTTAGACGTTGATATAATCAAGTCAATGTCATTACCCAATATAGAACCCCATATCGCAATGTCAAATCGACTATCTTTCAATAACTCCGCATTATCACCATACCATTTAGTGAACAATTCAGAACTTATCTTATCACCCATATTTCTAGCGGTTGGTTTAACCCTTTGAGGTGTTAAAGAGTTTTGGGTCTTATCACCTTCGAACGTCGTTAAGGTAAATAACTTTTCAAACTCAGGATATCCTAACTCAATAATCTTCTCCTTAATTACCTGAACATATCTTTGTTTTGTTTGTGGATTACCATACTCCAATCGTTCTTTATTATGACCTAAATGAACAAATGGTTCGTTCCTGTTAAATCTATAATCTCCCCACTCATTTCTTTTAGAAACTTTACCACAGTGATATTTCTTATTTAAATAACCCAAATTAACCTGTTCCATAAAAATGGTATACGAATCATACTCAAATTGACTTTCATAATCGATTGTTTTTATAGTATCAACAACCTCTTTAGCGTTACGTAAAAATTCTGTTTTTAAATCATAACTATTAAAAATTAGTAAACTACCATTAACAACCTCAACACTATCGTCTACCGTTTGGTAGAAACTTAAGTTTTTTAAACTATCTTTACTGTTAAACATTTTATTTTTTAACTCCAAATCCCATAACTCATAATGATATGTTATCATATCATATTGTAACTTAGTAAATTCGGTATTCCTAAAAAAAGTGTCCACATCGAACAAACATACTGGTTCCCCAAACTCTTCAATCACACGTATTTTATTATACGACCAAAAACATTCGTGTATGTCGTCGTTATAATTTCTAACTCTTACCTCATCATATAAATGAGAAAAACCGTATTTGATAACAAAGTCATTAATTTTATCATCACAATAGAGATATAATGGATGACCATCTCTTTTCCACGTTAATATTGAATAAACCCACGTATATAACTCAACAGTACTAATTTCTGTGTTTACATTATAAATAAACCCTCTATTCTCATTACTAAAGACCGAATGTATACCTATCATATCCTCACATCTTTAATAATCTCAGTTATTGATTTTTTCTTATAACAATAATCTAAGACAAATACTCCCATTTCTCTTGCCGAATATTGACATAAATTCATTGTTTTAGTGAATTTATTATATATTTCCTCCAACAATTGATAATGCCATTTGATATGAGCAACTTCAATCCAAGTTTCCTCATCACCATTATAAGGAATTAAGACTCTATCGTCATTTAATTGATAATCGTACAATTCGTTTAGTACCACATGATGTCCCACACCAATAAGAACATAAGAACGAGTTAATGGGATTTTAGAACCAGAACCGTTTAATTTAAAACGAGTATAGTAAGTTCTAATAGGGAACTGTTTAAACATATTATCATCCAATGGAACTATTAACCCCTCTTCAGAAAACCTATCTACCATCCACCCATTAACGTAATTTGAGTCACTACGTATTACTTCCCTCACAAAATCTTGTGAGACATCAACAAATTCGTCAGCGTCAACACACCATACCCATTCGTTCTCATCATCACATATTTCCCTTTTATATTTATTTTTGAGTTTACATTCCCACTCCGTAGTATATTTCTCATCCCAATGGTGTACAATCTCAGCGTTTTCTTTAACGAAATCATAAATAAAATTATCTTCCATACCGTAAGTGTGAAAAATACAATAAAATTTGGTAACCCCTAAAGTTCTATAATGTATGAAGAATTGTTTTAACATATTATAATCCTGAAGAGACCAAACTATAAACAATAACTTCATACCTAAAGGTTTGTCGTAGGTAATCACATTATCATAATCTAAAGACAACGCAACTTCACATTCTTCTATATAATCATCAGCACTTCCGTCATCTATTAACCTATTAGTAACCCTATCGTGTATAGTATAGATAACATCACTATCCCATTTAAAGTGATTAACATACCCATTTAAAGGGTGTTTTATTAACTTAACCACTTGCTCTTGTTCTCCAATGACATCATGATAACCTAAACCAATAATAACTTCACGAACAGATAGAGGCACTTTAGATGTCGTCCCCTCTAATAAACGATACGTAATAAAAGAATAATGTGGAAACGTCATTTCTATATCCTCTTCAATAGTGACTTCTTTAAGTGATGGTTTAGATACCCTATCGATTAAACTAAACTTAACATAGTTAGCATCACTATTAATCACTTTGTTTAAGTCGTTTAGACTTATATCGATAAATTCATCACAATCAACAGTAAACGACCATTCTCCATAACTTGAGAATTTTAATCTCGCATCATTTATATGTTTAATTTTATTATGCTCATTAAATACTCCATCCCATATCTTAACAACCATAGCATTTTTCATTACATAATCTAAAACATCTTTACTATGTTCTCCATATGTGTGATATATAGCGTAAAAATTGGTAACACCTAAGTTCCTATAGTGATTGAAAAAATGGTGTAATTTAGGAATACTTTCTTTACTGTAAAAAGTAAAAAATAACTTCATAGTTAGAAATACTTACTGATTATACTTTTCTTATATTCGTTGAATAAACTTTCGTAATTTTGTTTTGCGTTTTTTTCGTACTCAAATTTACCACCGTTAACCATTTTTTTAATAATAAAAGGTTCAGGTAGGTTAAATTTACGACCGTGGTTCTCTAGTACTAAAAACTTATTATTATAACATTGTTTAATGTCCCATCCTGATTTATTAAGGAAACGACAACATTCTTGAATCCAATGGTCATCAATACCATAAACCCCTAATTCTGTCGGTATGGTTACGTAATCGAAAATCGTTGTAGAAAAAACGTTAAACCATCCACCACCAACCATAATATCAGAAGTATATCCCACCTCATTTCTCTGTGTTTGGTGGAACCCATAAACACTCAAAGGATTAACCTTAAAAGGAAATGACCTATCAGTCACATTCTTAAATTTTTTATGTGTGAGTTCATCAAAGTGTTCGTTCCACATCTTAGGTAATAAACCAGAAAATACGATAAATTCCCCCGGTTCTTTTTCTAATGTTTTATACACATACTGAATAGCCGCTGGGTCAAAAAATATGTCACAATCAATAAAACCGATATAATCAAACGTATCTTTGTATTCGTTAATCACGTTTCTTCTAGTTGAATTAACCCCCCAATGCCCCGTATCTCTTACATTGTGTATTATATTTAAATTTTTTCGAGAATGTATTAAGAAGTTTTGAAATAAATGATAAAAAGTTTCTTTAGTCATTTTAGAATTTGACCAATCATAATAGACATCTGAAAAATTCAAATCAATATATAAAGTAACACCCACATTTGAGTTTTCTTTTGTCGATATTTCAAAGTCTTTTATTATTCTACCAACGTCTTGTATTTCTTCTGGCATGACGTGTAAAACATACATCACACTATAATCGGGTCTTTTCATTATCTACTTAATTTATAATCTTCTACTATTTTATCATATAACTTAATTAGATTCATATTATAACAATGGTCCCCCTGTACAGGATGAATATAAGATAAAACATCTTCTATGTTTTTCTCATTACTCCAATACCTATCGAAATCATTCGCACCAACCCATCGTAAAAATCCTGTATTATCCATATTCTCAATTTCGTAATCGTGACCCATACCCCACATCATCCAAACTGTTTCATCACAAAGTAATTCATCGTATAAACAGGTCAAGGCGTATTTACCATATCCTGGTTCTTTAAAATGATTTTTACCATATACAAATAGACACGATAGAAACCAATTCTTATCATGGTCCACAAATTCAGTAAGTTTTTTTTCATCCGTATTCGCATTTCTGTAGAAATAACTTTTATAATGTTCAGCAGGTATGTTGGTGTTTAACGTATCTCTTCTTTGCCAAAATACTGAACTTGCTAAGTCAGGGTCTGGCGCCATAATAAGACTATCAAAACCTGAGTCATACAAATCTAACATTTGTTGGTATACATTAGTTTTCACACCTTTAGGGTGAAACCAAAATGCGTCTGTATCAACAACCGAAACCACATCATAGTTCTGTAAATGCGGATGGGAAGTTAAACCATATTTTAAAGATAACCCATCATTAACAGGTATAATAGACCCTTCAGGTAATAATCGGTCGATTAATGATGCACCTACATCGTTAACAAATCCTTTACCTAAAAATATTTTAACATCAAAATCTAAAATATCCGTATACACCAATTGTGATAAAATTGATAAGTATAAAAACTTTAAATAGTTATGATTACCCCATACTTGATATACGACACATAATCTAGCGTTTTTAGCTCTTTTTGGTATATTACTATCATTCTCAAAAAACGGTAAATTATACCCATTCATTGTGTGGAATTTCATATTATCACTAACACTCGAGTTTAGTAAATTAATCGCCCATTTTTCATTTGGTGATAGTGCCGTTCTTAGACATTCTTTCGCCTTTTCAATATCATCAAAAGCATCAATGTGTCTTAAAGCTTCAATAATACCTTCTTCTAATATTTCTTTATTGTATAACGGTTCCAACATAATTATTTAATAATAAAACCAATCTGGTGTGATATTGTTATGACCATGTTTCTTTAGAAAATCTACAATAATCTTTGGAAATTGTGGGTCGTATTTTCTGTCTCCTGTAAAATGTATTAACTTAGACTTATTTACTGCTTCTTGTATTGGGGTGTCAAAGAAATACCCTAATGCCCCACCTAACCTAAATAATTCTTTTGTCGCGAAACAGTGTAACATAATACTCATAAAACTTTGTTCTTGAGTATCAAATAAAACCTTATCGGTATAATGGTAAGGTTCATCAATCGATTTTAAATTTGGTGATTTGAAGTCAAATAAGGATATCAAACCCATAAAATTGTCTTTAAAAGAACTAAATATTGATGAGGTTTCTATACCCATAAAACCAGCATTAGCCCCAACACCCCTAATGTTATTTCTATAATAATCGGGTGTTAAATCACGGTTAAAATAATTAGATAACCCAACAAACATACTTTTGTCGGACATAGGAAAGTACTCTTCGTCAATAACAAATGGTGTTTTATTAGCGATTAAACCATCGATTTCATTTAACTCAGGACTAACTTTTTTATTAAACACAATATCATCATCATAAGACACTAAGTAATCAATACCTTTTTCAATATATAAATAAAAATACAATAGAAGATGATAAATGTGTAAAAACCCTTTCATGTTATCAAACACACTCTTGTCTATAATATTATTACTATGATACCATTGTTTTAACTCTTCTTTGGTGTAAAACTCCACAGTCATTGGAAACCCTTCTCTATGTGGATTATTAAGTTTTTCAATTTCAAAAGTCCAATCGTCCTCATGTGTCCAATCATCTATTAAAATATGAGCCTCTATTTCAAAGTCCCAAAATTCTTTAGATAGTTGGAGTAATGAGAAGTATTGTTGTATACCTCGTTTTGTCCACATTCGTGAAACTATTAATTTTCTATTCATTATATATTGTTTTCATTCTTTCAACCCAATGGTCTTTATTATCAAATTTCTTTAAAAACGATTTAGCCGAGTTAAAGATGTTTTCTCTTGTTTCTTTATTTGTGTTTTGGATTATCTTAACCATGTCTTCAAACTCTTCTTTACTCGACGCTCGATACGGATAGTTAAACTCAGGACACCACCCTTTAGCTATTATAGGTAATTTACCAGCATCAACGGCTTGGAGAATCGAATACCCAAATGGTTCTTTAACGTAAGCACCATGGAATATACCGAATAGACTACTCGTGTAGTATTCATCCGTTAAGATTGGATTATACTCAATGATTTTAGTATTGTTGAACTTCATTTTAGTATTTTTCTCCCATATCTTAACCCCATTACTTGAAGTAAAAGCATTAGACCTAACATTCTCTAAAAAATGAATAGCCTTTCTTGTTTCTGCCCTTGCAGCAAACCCAACCACATTACTATGAAAATATTCCTTATTCCATATAAACTCATAATAATTTGGGATTGTTATACAGTCGTTAAAAATATCATTAACCAAACCCTTTTGTGAACCAACCCAATACTTAGTTTCACACTCACGGATTAATTCGTCTTGCCATTCGACATTCCATAAAAAAGGGACTGAATCTCTTGAGAACCCTAGCTCCTTATAAGAATCAACTATCTCTCTGGCGTATGCGTGAACCGCAATACTTTTAAACTTAAACCTATACTTCCATAGGTGAGGTCTTTTAGTGTAATGATTATGTAAAAAGTGAATGTGTCGACATTCCTGTAGTAATCTTTTAGATTCATCAGGTCTTTCGTTATAGAAAATGTGTTCAATAGGAATGGAATCTTCTTCAAACCCTTGAAACCTATAATTATCAATAAGTAAGATTGGTTTAATTTCTAAGTGTTTAGGAACTAATTTTAACCAATTATTTACCCACACATCAGAACCACCACCGACTGTATTACCAGCACCTGTGGTTATGTATATATCAAATATTTTACTTTTACGTCTTCGCATCGCTCTATTATATACGTAAAAGTATTAAATTAAAAAATAAAGTGAATAAAAATTAAAGGAGTTCTATTAAGTTTTTGAAAGATTGGTCTTTCTTTAATCCTTCCATTTCTTCTATATAGATATTAGTGATAGAATTCTCTCTAATATAATCAAAATTGGTGTTAAATGGGGGTTTTGTGATAAAACCACCCTTAAAGAAAACGTCTTTCATACCTGCGGTTACACCAGCCATATGTAGTATCTTATTTGTCTTCCATAAAGAAATATCATCAGTGGCCCATCTGAAATCTAATTCGGAATGTATTTCAGTTTTAACGTCTCGTTTCCACAGTAACCATAACACCGCCCACATCTCTGATGTCCAAGCCTGTATTGTTGGTTTATAATCGTTATACGTTGGATGTTTAACCATCAAATTATATAATTTAGGCGCTTTGTCCTCAACCTCTTTAAAATACTCTAATAACCCATCAACTCCTTTATAATATAATTGAGCACCACCTGAATTATTATTTTGGTCTTTTACATCGTCCAATGTAATACCCATAAAGTGACACATATCTGTAACGATTTCATCCCCCTTAGTCTTTAGATATTGATAACCTAAATACCCTTTTGTATTACTACAATATACCGTATTATTTTCAGTGAATTTACTATAATCGATTTTTTCGTTAAGAATAATGTCCGAATCTATCAACATTAAATCTTGTTGTTTTCTGTCAGTCGTTAAGTACTTAACAACCCCGTGTATTTTAATTGTTGGGATGTAGTGTTTTTGTACCCTATCGTCCATATATATGAAAACGTTTTTAGGATATTGTTTTTTAAATTCTAAAACAAACTTAGAAGGAGATTTTCCTTGACTAACTAAGAATACCGCCCTATGGTTTTTTAAGATACCTAACTTTTTAAAGTTATAGAATTGTATTAGGTTTTGCCAATGAAAATATATGTTATCGGGTTGTGAACATATGGTCACCATATATTATTTTTTATTTATATTTTAATTATTATCTAGTACAATCTTGCTCACCAACACACCTATCCTCAGTGTTATACGTAACATCAATATCATCAATCTCCGAAATAACTCTTGGACTATTCCCTTCTACCACTAAGAACGTCCCCGTGTCAGTACATTTGTTAAAGTATCCACCACCGTCTGAATCTAGAAATACTAGCTGCTGCGAGATTAGAAATTCATGTATCTCACCACCAAGTGACGTTTGTAGTTTATCGGGACTGTCAGGTCCATATGTTATCTTAGCACAAAACGCTTCGCTTGAACCTGTCGATGTTGTCGTAGTATCACCACCACTTGAAGTCACAATAACTTCGTCATTAACACATTCTAAAGTAGCACCCTCATTGGAATAACCACTCGGTACTGTAACAGTAAGAGTATAGGTTCCTACACCCATAACATATTGAGTAGGGAACACTGAAACCGGTATTGATAATCCGCTTCCATTGTTAAAGGTAACTAAATCACCACTCTCACCATTATTAACTGTGAATCCTAATAAGTCACATGTTAATACCGGTAATCCTGTTGTACATATCTCGATAAACTCAATACTATAATCATCACTACTTGGTATACTACCTGAACACACACATAAATCTACGGTAGATGCTAACCTTGTAAGTGTAGCAGTCTGACTTACATTATCACAATCTATATAATTGAAAGTAACAGGAGTAAGTGCTTTTACATTTGCTTTACGAACCCTTACCGTAGTACAAATATCACACACTTCAGTAGTGGTTGTTGTTGTTACGTCCTCTGTCGTAGTGGTCGTAGTTACGTCTTCAGTAGTGGTTGTAGTTGTTACGTCTTTAGTAGTGGTTGTAGTTGTTACGTCTTTAGTAGTGGTTGTAGTTGTTACATCTTCACCATCAATAACAAACACATAAGGACATCCACAACAATCAAACGTATACGTCCCATTTACACTATTAAACCCATATTCTGAAGGGTCAAAAACATAAGGAAAAGACACGTTGGTAATACTAACATTGTTAGGTTGTGTAGTTGTCGTATCAGTCGTATCCGTAGCAACCTTAGACGTATTATTAGTCGTAGACGTTGTCGTTGTCGGAGTTGGGGTAAATGTTAAGTCACAAGTACCATTACTTATTCGTTCAAACCTAACCGTTTGAGTTGACGGTTGTACTGTGGTAGTATCAGTAGCAACTAAATCACCATTACCATTACTATCAACTGCAGTAGTATTGATACTACCGTCATTATTTTCTTTTTCGTTTATATTAGACATATCTTGTATTTTTTATATTTTTAAAGTTCTTGTCCTCCTCCTTGTTCTCCACAGTCATGATTCTGAATAGTTCCAACAATACCGTCTTCATCTACCCTTATAATTTTGTGTGACAAACCTGGTACTGCGCCAGCATATGTACCATTAGGATAACCTGGTTGTTCATTTACATAATACCATCCGACAGGTATGAAAGTATCCATATCACTATTGGTGTATACTGTTTTAGTAAGTAACTGTGAAATTATTGTTAAATTACCTTCCACCCAAAGAGCCCCAGATAATAAATATGTATTGTCACAGAAACCGGTACCCGTATTTGTTCCTTCATCAAACACTCCAGGAACTTGTTTTCCAGTTGAAATATAGAAACGAGTAGTCGGTATTTCACTTGTCGTTGTCGTTGTTACATCCTCTGTCGTAGTTGTCGTTGTTACGTCCTCTGTCGTAGTGGTCGTTGTTACGTCCTCTGTCGTAGTGGTCGTAGTTACGTCTTCAGTAGTGGTCGTAGTTGTTACATCTTCAGTTGTTGTTGTGGTAATAGAAGAACCTAATACTGTATATGATATATCATTATCGTTACACACTCTCTCTATGTTCCTTATATATTCACAACCACCACAATTAAACGTATAAGTCCCAAAAATATCATCAACTCCATGTTCTAAAGGGTAAAAAGTATAAGGGAAATTAATACCTGGTATTGTGACCTCACCAGGTTGTGTGGTCGTGGTAGTCGCATCAGGTGTATCCGTCGCTAATCTTTGATTTTGGTTTTGTGCTGGTGTTCCACCACAATCGGGCGTAAACGTTAAATTACACGGCCCATTACTAAGACTACTAAATGTAACCGAAACCCCACCTGTAGTAGTGGTTGTCGTCGTATCTGGTGTGTCCGTTGCTACCCTATTACTATCGTTATTAATATTTCCCATTTTCTTTTATTATATAAATACATTTATTTTTTTTAATCTTTTACTAATTATCCCATTTTTTTTGTTTAACTCAGTATCGGTTGTGTAAAACAGAAACTATTCGGTTGGTGACATGGTAATCCATTAGGTGCCTGTGTTACTGTTCCTGAGTTATACGTAACACCTAAAGTCCAATAATTATTATAACTATTTTCTGTTAATGAATTAAGAGTAAAATTAGCCGTCGAACCAGCCCTACTAACCGCAAGACCATAACCCGTAGTTAATACGTTTGCTAACGCATCAAAATCACCATTTCCACAACCAACATCATATAAATAGAATTCAGTTATTTGACTAACTGTTGTACTATCAGCATATGCCTTTCCTGACGATTGAGGGATTACTTGTGAACCTAACCAATCAAAATTAACACAATAAGTTGTTTCATTATTTCCACTAGTTGTTGTCGTTGTAATAGGACCCGAACCATCTCCACCCATAGTGGTTGAGGTAGTCGTTGTCGGCTCTTCTGTAGTAGAAGTAGTCGTTGTTGGGTCATCAGGTTCTCTAAAACTCGTCGTTGTTGTTTCATCAACAGTTGGACATTTTCTATTTTCATCACATTCTTCACCAATCGTATATGTTAACTTACCATTGTTGGTTGATATATTCAATCCACTACCACAAACTTTTTCACTATCTAACGGTCTTACAACCACCTCTCTAGGTATACCATCACAATCGTCATAATAACCAATGTAGGACGACCCACCCGAGGAAATATGTGTAAACTCTATACACACACACATTAAATCACCCTCAGTCGTAGAAGTAGTCGTTGTTGGTTCTTTTGTTGTACTAGTAGTTGTTGTCGGCTCTTTTGTTGTACTAGTAGTCGTTGTTGGCTCTTCAGTCGTAGAAGTAGTCGTTGTTGGCTCTTCAGTCGTTGAAGTAGTCGTTGTCGGCTCTTTTGTTGTAGAAGTAGTTGTTGTTGGCTCTTTTGTCGTACTAGTAGTTGTTGTCGGTTCTTTTGTAGTAGAAGTAGTTGTTGTTGGCTCTTCAGTCGTTGAAGTAGTCGTTGTCGGCTCTTTTGTCGTACTAGTAGTTGTTGTTGGTTCTTCTGTAGTACTAGTAGTCGTTGTTGGTTCTTTTGTCGTACTAGTAGTCGTTGTTGGTTCTTTTGTTGTACTAGTAGTCGTTGTCGGCTCTTTTGTCGTACTAGTAGTTGTTGTTTCATCAACAGTTGGACACTTTCTATCAGTGTCACACTCTTCACCAATCGTGTAAAACAACTTATCATGATTGGTTGATATGTTTAACCCACTACCACAAACTCTTTTAGTTTGTGCGTCTAAAACCATTATCTCTCTTTGAATACCATCGCAATCGTCATAATAACCAGTAAATGCCGGTCCACCACCTGACATATGTGTAAATGTTATACACAGACACTGTAAATCGGTTGTAGTCGTTGTCGTTGTTGTTGGTATATCACCAATAACGTAACTTATATCGTCAATACAAACACCACTAATAGTTATGTCGTCAATACACATTTCTATTTCATCACAACATATTAACTCACAATAAGGAACACATTTGTCGTTGATGTATATCGTATCGTACCCATCTTTAGGTCTATACCAAGCGAACATATCTTCATCAAACTTAATCTGATACTTGTCGTTAAATAAATTCTCATCACAGTAATCGTCATAAACCAAACTCTTCACTTCAATAACCCCACATTCATTCGTGGTAATTATATAGTCACCAATACCAATCTCATTAGCCGGTTTAGAGATTATCTGATATTCATTATCGTAAAACACCTGTGATGGTGTCCCGTCTAAGTTATAAATCGTTCCAATTGGTTTTGTAGGTGCTTCAGTATAACACGTTGTTAATAAGTCGTTCGAATTCGTTTTGTTTAAATCCTCTAACACCAAAATATTATGATGGAATTCTACTTTAACCCTACCTTCATTAATATTAATGTATTTGTATATTCTTCCACATGATGTACTCATCACAGGAACCATTTTAATGTTTTTTGTGTAATTACACACAATACCTTCATTTCCATATTGAAACTCCGAGTAATCACAGAAATCCATTTCTCCGTAATTAGGACTCGCAGCGATAATTAAATCACCGACATTAATATCCTGAACCCTAACTGTTTCAACATTTTCACCGACAATTACCTCATCAATAGTTATTTCGTATGGTATTGTTTCTCCTTTAACCCTATAAAATTCAGTATCGGTTAAATAACCTTGACACTCAGGTCTTATCTCATAATCAAGTCTACCAACACAGTAAGGGTTTATATTTGAATAAAACAGATATTCATTTCCATAACAGAAATATCCTCCATATCCTCCGTAACCACCATACTGACCGTAACCACCGTAAGATGTATAGTCACCGTATCCTCCGTAACCACCATACTGACCGTAACCACCATACTGACCGTAACCACCATATTCGTCGATAGTTTCTAAATCCGTTTCAAAATCAAGACCCACCAACACGGTGTTTCTGTCTTTTAAATATATGTGTATTGGAGCACCCGATTGGTCATAAGCATGTATCAACCTATTCTCACCTGATTTAATCTTAACAATAAAAACATCTCCCGCTTCGTCATACCATATAGTCTCACCTTCAACTAAACTTTCTTTACAATCAAAGAACATATCATAAGGTAATGTGGTACCGTCTTGAGCCTCAAAAGTCCCACCATGTAACCATATTTTTACATAATCAAAACCATCATCATTAACTCTATCACAAATACCAATACTATCACCCGTAGCATAACGGTGTCTGATAACATTTTGGTCTTCTTCTAAATCATCAACTGTTATACAGTCGTCAATTTCCCACTCTAACGAATGTGTGAATACGTTTGTGAAATCTAATAAGTTTTTATCCGATAATTTACCATATATTTGAGTGGACGACCCTTTAGGTCCTTCAGTAAACATAAAGTCTCCATTAACCGATTCAGGTGCGTCAGGATAACACGAAAGATAAATGTCTTCAGTTATGTGTTTATACACTGGAAACCTGTCTATTGTGTCTAACCCACCGACATACTGATACGTCCCATGATATACTTTATCGTAGTCCACACATTTAACAACTTCAAACTTTTCAGTTAAAAATACAGTACCCCTCGGGTCTAAACTATCTATATGATGGTCAGGGTAATTTACGTCATAGTGAACACCTCCGAACTGACTTTGGTCAATACTAAACGGAATGTTCTCCAACACAAAACATCTGTCTTTACAGTCATCTTGTCCTTCACCCTCATTAATAATAACTTTCATCCCTATTTCTAACGAATCTATATCGAAACATTCTCCACAGTAACTATTGGTTATTAACTTTATCTCGTTATGACAATCATAACAAAACTCACCATCTTTAAATCCTTCAATCTCAAAAGCACTTAACCCTTCAACCTCTGAACTAGTTGTCTTTATAGTAGAACCAAATACTGTGTCAGCAACATACGTCAATCCATCATCGCCATCACATAAAAAATCACAATCACTAACTTTATCAGCAATTTCGTCTCTATATATGTCTTTGGAAATTTGTGACAACATCTGAACTATAGTTGTTACAAAATCTTTACATTCATCAGGGTAACACGTTATGTATGTTTCAAAATCACATAACATATAAATCGGATTATCGTATTGTGGACAAGTATTAGGATTTCCTGGTTGCGCATTATCCAAATTACATGAACCCATATTATCGGACTCTGTAGAGGTGAAGAAATGTGTCCAATCTTTACCCCCTATTTGGTATATTTTATCATTTATTTTTACCTGTAAATACCAATTACCATAACGATATAATCTTTCGTAACAGTCAGGTATATTCTTATATTTTTTTAATGAGTCAATTAATGTCTCATATAATGTCTTCGCCAACGATAAGTCTAATGACATAACATCGTTCCTACATGGTTCTTCCCAATTAAACTTTGGTCTATGTAGATTATGATTCTCAACTTTTTCACCTGTAAACCATAAAGTAGTTGCCGGTATAAACTGTTCAACCAAACGTATCCAATACGTACTAATTTTGTTTAAGTACGCATACGTTAAGTCATAATCATACGCCTTACCTAAACCACTTTCGTAATATTCTTTAAAAAGTTCAATTAAATCCCAATATTTCTTTCCGTATTTACCTTTACCCACTTCAACTCCATTCCAAAAACCATATTCAGAGAATTGAGCGAATGTTAAATTGTTTAATAACACACCTGAATACGATAATGAGTGTTTTTGATATGTTCTCACAAAATCAAATAACACCGCTCGTCCAGGGTTAAGGAATATATCAACGTTCTTTCTGTTTAATATAAACTTGTTAGTATCTGAATCTGACTTCTTATTGTCGATGTCAGCCTTTAACTCCCATCCATCATCAAAGTTTGGGAAATTTTTATATCTATCATAGAATTTTTCACCATAAGTGAAATCTTCAAATTTTGTCTTAATTGTTTTTGGAGAAGTTGTCAAATCAGACCTTTCTTCATCCAATACCGAAACAGACTTATGTGAATCTGTCCTTTCAAACCAACCAGCACCCTTTTGGAAGAAGTAGTCGTTAGTTATCGTAGGAGTTTTAGGTATTGAATTGTCTGAAGTACCAACTCTCTCTATTGGATAGTCATCAACATTGTATACCCCACCCGATTTCTGTACTTCAACACTAATCAGTTCTTTATCTAAAATATAAGCGTCACCATGGTTCTCACCGTCAGGTAGTTGACCATTCTCTAAATACCCTAACACATCTATTTCAACATTTGGATATTTCTTTTGGAAATCCGACTTATCTAACCATTCCTCTTTAATTTCACTCCAAACTTTTATCGTTTTGAAGTCTACGTCAGATTCAAACCACTCACCATCAATAACGTTATCTAATTTTTCAGAAAACTTATCGTAATCAATTCGATTTATAACCTTATAAACGTATTCGTTTATCTCAACGAATGATTCAGGTGCCCCAATAAAACTCAATAAGAATCTAAGGGGTTTTCTTGTACCTTTAGATTTGAAGAGGTACGCCGAATTTAATATTATTCTTCTATATATTTCAATGTCAGTCTCAAATGGTGTTTTTCCTTTTGTTAACCCGTCAAACTGACTGTCTTTTTTCTTATATAAGTACTCTTCGATATTACGGTCCGTAATTGAGGTTATAACATCTAACCCTAATAACCCCGCTAAATTCTTTAATAGTAAATCAGGTACGTTATTAATCTTATCGTACGTAACATTGTTCATATACGCAATATTGTCTATGAATTTTTTTACATCATCAAAAAATCTACCGTATAGTTGGAAAATTTTCTTAACTTTTTGACCTTCAGTGTCAAACTCCTGTAAAGAAGCCGTTGATAAAAAACGAGCAATTAAATTAGATTTGTAGTTATCAATAACTTCACACGTTTCAAATAATTTCTCTAAATATCTTTCAAATTTATTCCCTTCAACCACAATGTTAAAGTCATCAGACAATTCCCATTTTATTTTTTCATCACCAAAGTACAATTTACCGTCACTCGTTTCTTTAGGAACTTTAAACTTAGCCTCATATAATGGAACGTTCTCTCTATCCAATAATAACTGTTCAAAATCGTCCATTAATTCAAACTTCTTCTCAAATAAGATGTCGTTTAACTTAATGTAGAATTCTTCCTGTGTTGGACCTGTAAATGGTTTTCCGTGAACAGTAATTGATAGTTCACCATTATATCTGTTTTCTGGTAATAAAACCTTTTTAATTTTATATTCAACACCCGAAAACAATAAAACATATTTTGTAAATTCTTTAGCAAAATTTCTATCAGTATCGTATTGTCCATCGAAAACTTTTAAACCAATATTACTATATTCAATCCCTAATGGATTTCTAATCGCTCTTAATGGTATTTTAAAGGTCGTGGTATTAAATTGTAGATTGTTTACAACGTCATATGCCGTATCAACGGTCTGAGCGTCGGTTGTTGTTTTAAACACTCTTAAAGACGCTGGAAATGTGTTTGCAATATTCTCAACCGCAACCTTAGCTCTTAAGAAAGCAGACCCAAACAAATCTTTGGACCCCTTTTCAGTGTTAAACTTTATTTTTAATGATTGGTCAAATAATTTACTAACCTCTTTAATAGATTCCTCACTGTTTAAGTCCTCTAAAGAAATTGGTTTAGAAAAATCTGAAGTTGTAAAACTTTTAGTATCTCTAACAACAGGAGTCCCTTCTTCAGAAAAGTTTTTCTGCGTGAAATCATTACCCTCAGTATTCTGACCCCCTACAAGACCATCTGAGAATGTACCACTACCGTTAGAAGGAAATCTAATGTTCGCCATTAATTCGCTATATTATCAAAACCTTTGGACGTGTCGATATCATCAATTCTATCTTCACGGACCTCATATAATTTATTATTAATTTCATCACGTATTTCAAATAAGTTATACTGTCTGTATATATTATTCTCTTTATCGTAAATCGTGTATATTCCGTCTTCAATTGACTTAGTTTGATTACCATACAATGCGTATGCTAATGTTTGTTCGTCGTGTTCTACTAACTCAACCTCCATGTGTACAGGGTTAAAGTAAGTATTGGTTAAGATAACATTTTGGTTTGGTTCGCCAATAAATGGAATCTCATTTGGATTATTTGTTGGAGCAGTGCTCGGAGTTACAGTACAATACACTAAACTCGTAGGATTACTCGTATATCTATATCTTAAAGATTTTTGATTTGTATTTGTTAAATTAGCAACAATCGGTTCACAGAAAAAACTACTCGTTATAACTCTGTAGAAGTTACTAATCTTTTTACCACTATCGTCTAAGTATTCAATTCTATAACCAACCAATCCGTTATTTACAAATTTACCTCTATCTTCTGATGGTATACTTGATACGTCAAATATCAATCCCTTAACGTTTGGTAATGTTAATAACACACCACAATCTGTAATGTTTGTTCTTATTTCTTTTGGTCTGATGTATAAGTTATACACCCCTAAATCTGAAAATTCTCCACTTTCAAGTGTTAAGTTATACAACCCTCCTAACATCTCTGTTTCTTGAGTACCACCTGTCACATCGTTATGGAAAACAGGTGACAAAATATCGCTAGCATTTAATTTTTTAAACACTGGCGCCGTATTTGAATCTCTATCTGAAGCATAATGTAAAAAAACCTCCACATCGGAAGGTGTAACATCTGCTGGTCTCTTTATTCCGTAATTACCTGTTGCCATCTCTTTTTATATTATTATAAATAGTATTTTATTAAATTTTTTAGTCCCTAATATCATCAGAATCGTTAATCTTGAAGAATTTATTTCCATTCTGTTCAAGTTCCTTCATATTGGATACCTCACCCATCTTATAATAGAACTCAAACGGAGCCTGTTTACCTCTCTCAATAAAGATATCTGATTGTATCTCAATTTCGTTTGTTATCCCATGAAACACCTCTTGATGTACCACAGGACCTGTATCCATACTCAAAAGTTCGTGAGTAAACCCTTCGTTTTGTCCATCCGTAAATAATGATGGATAAACACTAATCGTGGTGTATCCCGTTTCCTCATCATCCATATACTTAATCCCGTCAATGAAATACACATAAACCATATTTGTCGTCGATAACCCACTAGTTATCTGAGATATACCGTCAATTCCCGATTTACCCTCAACCTCGGTAATAGTAGCCTGTAATCCATTTACACCATATCTTCTTAATTCATTTAAACGACTAACCCCACCATCACATATTATAACACCTGAAGTATTAACATACGATAACATTTCGTAGTCATACCCTAAACTCTCGGGAGTGGTCGCATTAACGTCAAACGTAATATCAATGTCTGAAGGGACTGTCACTTTCTTTACCTGTTTATTTCTACCCCATGGAGTATCAATCGTAAGTGTTATATCATACGAACCATTACCACTATATTGATGTGTGTTTAATACACCATTAACTTGGTATGTGTTTTGATTTCCGTCACCCCAATCAACACTATATGAAAGACTTTTCATAAATTTATATTTATCGTCATTAACACTATCACGTAATTTAACTGTCGTATCATTCTCATTGGTTTGAACAACAAAATTACATAATACATCAATATGACCAATATCACCATCAGTCGGAGTATATAAACCGACATTGTCATAGTCTTGTTCTAAATAAACCTTAAGTCGATAATTAGTATTGTCTGATATTTTCTTAATTGTCTTTTTCATTATAACATTTGATAAAACATTAATGGGTTGTCTTCTGAATCACCAACTCTATTCCCTTCAACACCATCACTATAATCATAAATTTCATAAGTTAATTTTTGTCTATTTAACTTAACCTTATAGTAAAAATCTTTTTTAGGGTTTATCCCTGAATCAACTAATGGGTCATTAGTCATTCTAACCACATCACCCGTCTTCGCATTAAAAAATCTACAACCCATATAAAACTCGTTAAAGGGTTTTGTACTTAAACTTTTAAAAACAAATAAATCAGAAACTTCATTATTTTTAACATTATTCGAGTAAATATTTGGGACTATGTACGTTCCAACGTCTATTCGTGTTAATTTACTACTATCCTCAAATCTATCCCCAAACTCATCGATATAATCCTGCTCGTTTGGACCACTGACACCTCCAGCAGTGTTATCATCAACACCGTCACCATCAATATCCACCATATCATCCTCATAATCCGCAATACCGTCATAATCAGCATCGTAAATAGATAAATTTGAAAGATATATCGGTATTATTTTAGTTAACTGTAATTTCTGTTTTTCTCTTGATGTTGTATCGAAAAAATCTAACTTAAAAAAACTGTTTTTAACCGCATTACTAAATAATACTAATTCTCGTTCTTCAAACCCCTGTGGATAATACTCGTCAATCCAAAATGGTGACTCCCCACTTTTATCTATAAATGAAGCAGCAATATATAACCCGTTATCACCAGGATTAACACAGTCTTCATCACCTTCATCACAATAATTATGTATGAATTTAGAGACCTCATAATCTTTCACAGGATTTATAATCTCCTGTAATACATCATCTGAAAATTTCTCAATCAAATCCTCCTGACCCGTAATATCAAATTTAGTCTCTAAACTAATAGGGATATTTAAACTCTTACCTTTAACTATTCGTACTTTACTCACAATCGTCTATTAAGAATGGGTTTATTCGAGTATCCTCTACTCTACTATTAGTAACACCATCAATGGTGTCTGGTTTTATATATAAATTTTCAACATTATTAATGTAATGACATCCATTAATAAACGGATAATCAACACCTAATCCTTCAGGATTAACATAACCCTTTGACCATATATCTCTCCATTTCCAAACATTTTCTTTTTGAAAGTATTTGGCATATGATGGTAAGTTATATATATTACTAGTGTCAGACTCTTCAATATAATCCGAATATACCCTTAACTTATATTCAAAATGTGGGTTATAATAGTAACCTTCAGGTCCATTAGGGTATGTAGTCCCATTTATCGTTTTTCTATCGAAAAAATCATCATTAAACGATAGTCTTAAGTGTCTGTCTGTTACCTTCCTTTCTATCATTTCATATGGGTTATACTCATAAATACCACCCATAATAGTATCACCAACCGATAAGTCTTTAACTACCTTATTATTACCATCATATAAACTTTCTTCAACCTTAGTTAACGCATCTTCGTTTCCATAACCGAATTGTCTTTCAAAACCATATTGTTGTTGGTTGAACATCTTCATATTATTTCTATGTAAGACACTAACGTTAATGTTTGTTAATGGTCTTTCTAAATGGTCAACTAATCCGTCAACATCTACCTCATCCTTTAAGATAAACATATATGTATTTCCGTTTTCTTGTGTCCTTACAACACCTTGTTCTTCATATGACGGTTCATTATTATCATTTAATCCGTATTTTTGTATATATTGTTCATTCTCAAAAATTGAAGATTCAAATGCGTTTTTTTGTACCTCAAACGCCTCGTGGGTTTTAAGTATTTTATGTTTAACCATATAATACTCTGAGGTCGTTTCTTCAGGATTGTTTTTTTCAATCACTCTCTTAAAACCACCCTCATCTAATACGACACCGTCTTCAAACTGTCCTTTATAAATTCCAAATATTCTATCTTCTGAACGATATTTTTGATTACCAATAACATCAACACTATAAACCACACCATTAATCTCGACAAAATCGTCCTTACTTAATCCATGTTTAAGTGGCGTATAAAATTCAAAATACGAACCGTTATCAGTCGCTTTGAATGGTAACCCATTATCCAAATCAAATTCAATTGTCCCTTCTTGTTCAGGTAAGTTTAATTTAATTTTGTCACCGACAGTGGGAACAAATTTCTCACTAGGATAGGTTAAATATAAATTCCAATTAATTCTATCAGAAAAAACAGAACCAAAACCATTACCGTTATTATACCACGAATAGTTTTTATTTCCTGTAATATCAAAAAATTCTTCAGACGCAATACCACCATTATAGTCTTCACGAATAAAAGTCATTTCTTTCATCGGTATTCGACCTATTAACTCAGATAAATCTAAGTCAGAAGGAGAATTATCGTCTGTTTCGTTAATAATCTCTTCAATTTTCTCGTTAACGAAAAATAAGTTATGTAATATTTCAAGGTTAGTCGTTGATAAGTCTGTAATATTTTTCCATATGGGTCTTATAACACCCGTCAATCTATACTTGTCCGATTTCTGTCTTTCAGTATCGTATTGTTCTGACTGACTTAAAATAACTGTTCTATCCCCTTCAACTATATGCCTACCTTCTTGAGTAAGTTCAACCTTTAAAGACATATCTGTCTCTTCAGAACCTTTAAACCTTAACTCAGGTAATATAATTTTTTTATTTTCCATTACTGTATATTAAATAAATAATTCCTAATCGATTTTAATAACGTATATGGTTGTTTAGATTCTTCACAAACACCATTTTCTTTCATAGTTTTGTCGTATTGATATGCCATTCCACAACGACTCCAATTAATCACTTCATTTTCATCTCTCCTAATAGTATTCACTACCATAACCTCATCATGTTCAAACCCGTACCTACTTTTGGGTATTTCATTTATTATTTTTTGACTTAACCCCTTTTCTTTACATTTACACTTAGTCATCTTAGACGTTAGTCCGTAATTACCATACATACCATAGATACCCATACCATCATAATGTTCTGACAATTCCACAAGTTTTCGATAGGTAGACCCACTGTAACAGGTAGTAAACATTATCTTAGTTTCTTTAGTTATTACAGAACTCAATGAGTCTATCACTTTAATAACATCTTCTTTAGTTAACCCCTCAACTAACCTATAACCAGAACCATAACTGGTCAAGTTAATTTGTTTAAGTTTAATACCTTCGTATTTTTTAACAAACTTGTTTATATCACGTATAATCCCATCAATATTTGTTGTTGTTCCCATAACACTATGGGTTATTTTAGATAAAAACTTATATAATAACTTTTCTTCCTCTTTATAAAGAAAATATATTATGAAATGACTCGGGTTTCGTTTCATATTATTTAGGTCCGTAATTTTCAACAAATTTATCATATGCGGTAGAACCTTTTCTCAACCCTAGTTGGAAATGAAACGGAACACCTATTTCCATAAAATGAGCACGTTTTTGATTAACAGTATACTCTTTATAATTGTCATTAGCCTTTAATTTTTCACCATTGACCTCAATACAATCGATGATTGGAGGTAATAAATAAGGTTTAAGATATTCATTATCCGACGGGTCATTGTTTAAATCTTCATTAAGATTTGCTTTAAACATTTGTAGTCTTTGGTTATAAACCTTATTCTCGTAATAACTTTGTTTTTCACCTGACCTACTTAAAATCGCACCAAGTTCATCAAAAAATGGTAACGCAACGTCATTAAACACTCCGTTGACACTATTACCATCACCTACCACTCTTTCACCAAAACCGTGACCCCTAGTATTCCATAAAAAATAGGGAACTCTTTGTGATGTATCACCTAACCTTCCAGGTTCATTAAGACAGGCCCTTATTAACCCTCCTAATTGTTCTAACTCAGGAGTGTCGGGGTCGTCTTCAGAATAAAACATTTTAATTCCTATAGGCCCTTTAGAATCAAAAATACCATTATATAGGTCCATATACGGTGAGTCCTCTTCTTCAATTTCAAACGGATATATTCCTGTTTGTGTGTTAAAATTCATTAACTGAGAAATATCCCCATCAATCTTACCTTTCCTACTATCAAATAAATCACTAACCTTTAATCGACCTCTTTCTTTAATTTCTTTTGACTGTATAATATATTCCATTAGGTCATCAACACCTTTATATGAGGTGGCACCAACACTTCTACTTATTGAACAGTTAGGGTCTAATTCGTTATCCGCACAAATCTCATTTAACCAAGTATTTCTAGGACCTAAATCCATCACAGTCGTTGGATAATTAATTTCTCTGTGATTCCCGTCTCTAGAAACCCCATAAAACCCTTTAGTTTTATTCATATAGTCCTCAGTTAATTGACTATTTAAACCTATATTGTTCCCGTCATTACTGTAGTTATATTGATTTTCTCCTTGACTATAGTTTGGATTAAATGGTGATGACCTGTAATAGTAGTGAACGCCAGTTTCATCTACTTTCCTATATAAACAGTCTTTACAATATCTATTACTACCTCTTTTCATAAACTGAAAGAAATATAACGCCCCATTTAACCATGAGTTAGAGAAGGTATATGAAACCACACCACCACACATTAATTTACCAAATAACTTTCTTCTTCTGTAGTCGTTTAACATCTCACCGGTTCTTCCAGCTAAAGGAACTATGGTGTAAACACCGTCTCTAAATTCAGAATAACCCGAAATTGTTCCTTTTTTTGCCGCATCTGAATCAACACGATATGGTCCTTTTTTCTTTACCTTACCATAATATCGACCATTATATATACAATGTAGTACCCCATTTCTAAACTTTTCGGGGTTTTCATCTAATCCTGCTTTACGATGTTTAGAAAGAACTGCTAAAACGTTATATGGAGGTCTTGGTTCACATTCTTCTTCGTTCTCGCCTAAAATGTTTTCTTCATAATTTTCAGTCGTGTCATATTGTCGCCAAATCGCACTTTGTCCTGTCGTAAAAGGAAATATATCCTCTCTCGGTGGATTATTATCTAAATATTCTTTAGCCTCTACATATGTTACTATATCCTCAATACCGTCACCAGTAGTGTCAAATCCATCGACAAACGGTCTTAAGTTCATATCACCCCCAAAAAAACCATTACTACCCGGCTCATCTTCTATAATATAGTCATATTTAGAACAACCCGACTCTATTTCAGTAAACACCACATCTTCAGGTTCAACATCATCAATCTTCCAAAGGTATTCAACCTTTACTACACCACTATTAGGGTGACAAGTATTTGAAATAGGTTCATCAACCTCTTTATTATAAACCTCTGCTAATACTTCAGCAATTTCATCATAGATATCTTTAATAACCCATGTATTCCATTGCTCACTCCATACTATATCATAGGTCTGACCTATCCCAATTGGTACTACTACAGTCTCATCATCAAATACATTTATCCTAATAACCCATCGTTCATATAGATAAATTTCTTCCCCACCAGGATTAACAACTGTGGGGGGTGGTATCAACCCAATCGGAAAGTATAAATCACCGTCAGGGTTATATGACTGTGGCTCTGTTAGTTCTCTAGGATTGGCAACGTTATTTGGTAATGTAGGAAAGCTAAGATTTAAATTGGTTAAAATAAGTTCTTGGGTGGTTGTTTGTGTGTTAAATCTCACACCTCTTAGTTCTATTTCTTCATCAGGAGATACAACAATATCATTAATCATATATTCTCCATCACAATCTTTAAAGTCAGTAGATAAAATTGTTATATCATTCGGTGTCTCATTTTTTACCGTATGTAACCAACAATCATCAGAGACACGAGTATATTTTTCTTCAAAATCTAAATTTTGATGTGTTGGTGTCGGTACGGTGTCTCCTTCATATGTAGATATCACGTCACTATCAATAATATCTACATTCGTAGTTGTTTGATTTGGGTTTTCATCCTCTTCACAGTCATAACAATCGGGATATGTGATTAACCTCAACTTCATAATATTATTAAATTGGTATTCTTTCGCATTTCTATACATCTTAGCCGCTGCCCTTTTAGCCACTTTAATACTTTCTAAAGCCGCGGCAATGAGAAACAACACTCTAGTTACAAATTCATTTATCAGTAACGTTATAAACTTACCGAGATAATCAACAAAACTAAGTATCGTTAAAATAAAGAAATTAAACCTATGATTTCTAACCGCATCATTAATCGGAAAGAAGTTATTAGTATTGGCACAATCATCTTTTTCTGACGGCCAAATCTCTTTTATACCAATAAAAGACTCATTCCTATCTCTAACAAAAATCTTAAACACTCTCTCCCACCAACCTGTCTTCCAATATTGGTTGATAAAGCTAGACGCCGTATAAACCCTACCATATCGGTATTGATAAAAATAGTCTTGTGGTACTCCCACTTGATTATTATTAATAGCATCTTGACTCATACCCGCAATCTCAGATATTGCAGCCTCAGGATAATCATCTAAATTAGTACTGAATGAGTACGATTTAGGGTCTATTGTTGACCTCCCACCAACAAAATTAGTGTCATTATCATTATGATATTCCCTAACGTTAGGGATTAAATACTTACCCGTAAAACGATTTCTTTCTCCAGTGTCTTCGTTTAAACTTATTCTAAACCTATAGTTACCCATAGTCGGTATACCCACATCTTCATCTTTAGATTCCACTAAATACCCAAACTCGTCAGTTGTGACATATTTCATATTCATCGGAACTCTGAAAAAATATACCCCTTTCTCATCAACCTGAGTGTCTAACAATACACTTTCTAATATTGGTCTTTTCATATCAATCTCTCCAGAATCATCTGATTTAGTTTCATACTGACCGCTAAAACGTATTGCTTCGATGTCCCCTTTGAATGTAGTTAGTCGACATTTCTCACCCATCTGATTATCAACATTACAACTCACTCGTAGTGCGTCTTTACCTGAATCAGTAAACGTACCACCCATCATAATAGCGTATGGGTCTATCCTAACACCTCTTTCTTTTAAATCAAAATCTGAACGAGTAATTCCTATTTGACATAATTCAGGGTTTCCCCAAAATGGTTCAACATTAACGGTTTTCTGTGTGGATATGATTTGGGGTAGACTATCTAAATTATCTGACGACATAAATGTATACGCATTTTCAAATTTTTCATCAGAAACTCCTTCATATTTCAAATCGTAGGGAACTAAAGACTGACAACCAATGTCAGATAAATCTAAGTCGTAATGTAATGTATGTGTACCTAATGGAACCCCAAACAACATAAAGTCACCTGAGTCATTGGTTTTTGCAGAGTATTTGTAATATTTGTCGTATACCTCTAACACATGTTCTTGTGTCAGAACATCAACCTTAGACGGGAAAGTACCTGTCGGTGTATGCCCCGAATGTTGTCTTATATTAGGTAATAAGTTATACCTGTACCCTTTTTCGTTTCTTGACGTGGATGTTTTGAAGGGATAAATCTCATTAATAACTGGATTATCCTCATCGATATTATCAATAGGTACAAATATAGACACACGGGCATTTGGCACTCCATACCCCCCGTTCGTAAACACTCTACCCACCACAACACCAAAGTCAGCACATAAACTTGTGTAGTCACCTGTTTGTGTCATTTTTAGGGATAAGATATCTAACGTATCAAAGTCTTGGTCGATATTGATTTTAATGTTAGTATCTACACCTGGTGTAGTTCTTATTCTATAGGATTTAGACATACGTGTTTCTTTTTAGATAAATATTAAATTAAATATTTTCCTAATTAATAATAAGATAATACAAAGTAATGTAAACTTGATTAATTAATCAAAGGTGCAGAAATTGTTTTAACTCTAACAACTATATCCTTACTTGGGAACCTAACTTGGTAAATCTGATTACTTCTCATATAAACCGTTTCATCACCTAATTGAATTTGTTTGGTGTCTTCATCAATATATGGTTGAGCCGTTTTGGTATCTGAATACCCCTCACCCACTTTATTAACGACTCTTAAATCCACTAAGTTAACCACACCAGATTGTGAGTTAACAATTTGTTTTAACTCTCCAACATATAAGTGCTCACCTAAGTCCCTACCGTCAATCTCTAAATATGAAGATACCTCTGATAAAATTGAAGATATAATTTCTGTTTGATTAACATTCTTATCTAATATAACATCTATCTCAAAACCTAAGTCAATAATCTCAGCAACTTCTGTCTCAATATAATCGTTAATCATTCGATATTCTGATAGATATTCAGCGATGTTTTGTCTTAAAACGTTAGAAACTTTATTTGTTAAACTACCATCTGAATCATAAGACAATAAATTAATCCTTATCTTATTATCTTCTTCAAATACGTTCACCTTTGATGGCGCTCCGTATTTTGCTGGCATTGTCTTTATTAATATTCTATAATCGTTCAATGTCACGGCTCTTTCTTGAGCGGCAAAATTAAACGCAACCATATTTCTAATTTCTTCTAACGATGGTTTGTCCGCTCCACCAATAGCGGCTGCTACGTTAGTAGCAGTTAAAGAGTTAATAACTCGTGTGTTGATATTAGATGACGGTCCTGTTACCGAAAAATCATAATCACCTAAGTCGTTTAATGATTCAACCCCAACATTAGAGGTTATTCCTCCACCAACACGATATTTGATAAACAAAGTAGTGTTTGGTTTTACTGACTTACCTAACGATAGGTTATTTGTGAAATCTAATAAATCATAACTCCCCTCTAAGTCAACGAAAGTATCGAATTGGTCTTGAGCCGAGGTATTACCACCACCAAAAGTAACAAATGCAAACCCTTCAGGAGTAAACTCAGATATAAACCTTCTATCAACTGTTTTATACTTACCCCTTACAACACCTGGTTGGTCTGAAGGAGATGTTGGGTCTTGAGTAAAAATTCTATCCTGTGATAAACTTTTAACCTCATACCACTTATTTTTAGTTTTTCTAAATTCTGCGTCTGATGGTATTGTGCTAAACGTAGTACCTTGTTTTTCTATAACATCCACAATCCCTAATACGTCCTCATCTGGTAAATATAACCTCATAAACGGTTTAACGTCTGAAGGCCTAATAACTTTTTTAAACACCTTTGTAACACCATTAACAACTACCTCTCTTTTCGTAATATTATACGACAGTATAGTTCCCGAACCATCGACAATAGGGATTTTAGTCCTATTTGGGTTTCCTTTTAAATCATACTGACTTGAGAAATCAATATCATAAATCGTTTCAAATATATGTCCCGAACCCGACACCTGAGCTCCTCTTCTTAGAATACCCAAATATCTACTATCTTCTTTATCTCCCGAAACAGGAACGTTAACTGTAAAGTCAACTAAAGTCACTGAAGGTCTTTTACCCGGTAACTTTAATCCGTAAGTTCTGGCGATATTATATATCGATTGTTTTTGTTGTGCGTAGTCCAACACAGTCTCTTGCATTGTTCTATCAATATGATAATGTAAATTATCACCAATCGCAGCGTTCATATCTAAGAATACCGAGTATAATGACGCATCGTTATAATTTTGTATTAAATCTGGGTAATACTCTTTCGTTAGGTTAACTAATTCAGTTCTTAACCCCAAAAAGTCTCTTTCTACGTATGAAATCTTATCTGCCATGGTTATATGTTAATTAAAATGTAATCTCTTTCTGCGAATTGACCAATACTATTTGTGTAATCAATCCTTAATTTGGCCGTGTACTCTTCAGTACCTTTAGCGGCCACCCTATAAAGTCTTTCGTCTAATCCCGTTGTAAACTCACCAGGACTTTCTTCTGTTTCTAAATAAGGGGTAACCTTTATACTATTAACCGTTAGTTGTGGTAAAAATTCTTTAACAGACTCATCAACATCTTGTTGTATCTTACTGAAAGAACTCTCATCCATTGGTTCGAAGATATGGTCATATAGTTTGGTTCCAAAACTTGGTAAATAATAACGACTTCCTTTTCTTGTTAATAACAAATGAATCAATGCCGCCCTAACTTCTTTACTTGAAGTGTTCGTCATTTTTAAATACTTCCCATTCGTAGAATCCGAAAAAGGAAAATCAATCCCAAAATTATTTATATCCGCCATTTAGTTGCTTTATTACTATAAATATTAAATTAACTATTTTCTCCCACTATTAAAGTCAATAAATAAAAAAGAGGACTTAGGTCCTCTTTTTATCAATCTATTTTTTTTTGGTTATGAACCACATGCTTCACAGTCATCAGGGTTGTCTAACGAACAAACCATATCATTCAATAACTGTTCATCGGTCATTGGTGTTGGTTGTGTTATTTTTGGTGTCTCAATTTGTGGGACAACAACTTCTTTTGGTGTCTCTTCTATTGTAGACATATCAATACCTAAACCTTTTAACGCTTCCGCCTTTGGTCTCGTTCTCAAATAATACATACCCGTTTTAAGACCCTTCTCCCATGCGTGAAAGTGTGCTGCGGTTAGTTTAGCCGCGTTAACATCTTCCATAAATAAATTCATAGACTGTGATTGGTCAATAAATGCACCTCTATCAGCCGCCATATCAATCAATTTCTTCTGTGAAATTTCCCAAACAGTTTTGTACCTATCCTTAACCTCTTGTGGTATCTCATCGATGTGTTGTACTGAACCGTTACCAGCAAACATTTGTAACCTCACCTTATCACTCCAAAGACCTAAATTTACCAAATCCTGTATAAGATGTTTGTTTACCATCACATACTCACCCGATAAAGTATTTCTTTTATAGATATTAGCAGTAAATGGCTCAAAACATTCATTATTTCCTAATATCTGAGCCGTAGATGCCGTTGGCATTGGTGCCATTAATAATGAATTTCTAACACCATGTTTTACCACCTCATCTCTTAACGAATTCCAATCCCATTTTCCTGACATATCAGAATCTGTGAAACCCCAAAGTTCAAATTGGAATTTACCCTCAGAAAGTGGAGACCCTTTAAACGTCTCATAATGACCTTCGTCCTTCGCCTTATCCTTAGATGCAGTAACCGCTGCGAAATAAATTGTCTCAAAGATATCTTTATTCAATTTAGACGCTAATTCAGAATCAAAAGGATATCCCATCATTGCGAATACATCCGCAAGACCTTGGATTCCAATACCAATCGGTCTGTGTCTAAAGTTTGAACGTTTAGTTTCAGGTGTTGGGTAATAATTAATATCAATCACTTGATTTAAGTTAACTGTTGTTTTGTAAGCAACATCATATAACATATCAAAATCAAACGTTCTTAACCCTTTGTTTTGTGAACGTACTTTACCTTCAGGTATGTTTACCATTTTTGGTAATGCGATAGACGCTAAGTTACAAACCGCAGTTTCATCTTTATCAGTGTACTCTAAAATTTCAGTACATAGGTTAGACGACTTAATTGTCCCTAAATTCTTTTGATTAGACTTAGCATTAGCAGGGTCTTTATATAACATATAGGGAGTTCCTGTTTCAATTTGTGATTCCAATACTCTCGCCCATAACTCACGAGCTTTAATTGTCTTACCCTTACCTTCAGATTCATATTTCTGATATAAGTTAGTAAACGCCTTATTCTCTCCATCATCATAAGCATCTATCAATCCTGGTACTTCATTAGGTGAAAATAATGTCCAATCTCCATTGGTCTTAACTCTCTCCATGAATATATCTGAAATCCATAACGCCAAGAACAAATCTCTCGCTCTTAATTCTTCTTTACCGTGATTCTTTCTTAAATCTAAAAAGTCGTAGATGTCAGCATGCCATGGTTCTAAGTAAACGGCAATTGACCCCTTTCTTTTACCACCTCCTTGGTCTACATACCTCGCAGTTTCGTTGAATACTTTTAACATTGGTATAATACCATTAGATGTCCCATTAGTCCCTTTAATATAAGAACCTTTAGAACGAATCTTATGAATATTAAGACCGATACCACCCGCTGATTGTGAAATCGCAGCACAATCTGATAATGTTTTATATATTCCTTGAATAGAATCGTCGTCAATATCCAATAAGAAACATGACGATAATTGTGGTCTTTTAGTTCCCGCATTAAACAATGTTGGTGTTGCGTGTGTCATAACACCTGTTGATAACATATTGTAAGTCGATTCAACCTTTTCAATGTTATCACCCCATATCCCTACGGCCACTCTCATATACAAGTGCTGAGGTGTCTCAGCAATTTTACCATCAATCTTTAATAGGTAAGACTTTTCTAACGTTTTATAACCGAAGTAATCAAAGTTAAAGTCTCTATCATGAACAACCATTTTATCTAATTTGTCACCATACTTTTCAATTACTGAATATGTACCGTCAGAAATCATACCTGCCTGTTCACCTGTTTTTGGTTCAATATAATTATATAGTTTACTTGCCACCGACGTGAATTGTTTGTCGATGTTTTTATACATCGCAGTAATTGCGATACGTGCCGCGAGTATAGAGTAGTCAGGATGTATCGTAGCCATAGACGCAGCAGTTTCAGAAGCTAAATTATCCAATTCATCTGTTGTTACACCATCATATAAACCGTTTACGACTTTAATTGCGACTGCGTTATAATCAACATAATCGGTATTTAACCCGTAAGTTTGTTTTTTAATCCTTAATGATATTTTGTCTAATCTAACCGTGTCAGTAGAACCATCTCTTTTTAATACTCTCATTTTACTCATCTTATTTTCTTTTTTTAAAAATCGATATCCATTCCACCAAATGGGTCAACTTCATCTTCTTTTTTATCTCCTACACCACTCTTAGAATATTCCGATACTCTTTTCTCGAAAAAGTTTGTTTTATTTTGTAATGCGATATTCTGCATAAAATCAAACGGATTTGATGAACCAAACTCTTTTGGACATTCTAATGACGATAATAATCTATCAGTAACATATTCCAAATATTGTTTCATTAAATCTGAGTTCATACCAATTAATGACACTGGTAATGATTCTGTAATAAACTCCTTCTCAATCTCTAAAGCAGAAAGAATAATTTCTTTGATTCTCTCTTGTGATACTTTATTGTTTAAGTGATTGTTGTGTAAGTGTACTGCGAAATCACAGTGTAACGCCTCATCCCTTGAGATAAGTTCGTTAGAAAAACTTAATCCTGGCATTAACCCTCTTTTCTTTAACCAAAAGATAGACGCAAATGACCCTGAAAAGAAAATCCCCTCAACGGCAGCAAAAGCTACTAATCTTTCAGCAAATGAATCAGAATCTATCCATTTTAATGCCCATTCAGCCTTCTTCTTAACCGCTGGTACTGTCTCAATTGCGTTGAATAACTTATTCTGTTCTTCCTTATCTTTAATGTAAGAATCAATCAACAAAGAATATGTCTCTGAATGAATGTTCTCCATCATAATTTGAAAACCGTAAAAGAATTTAGCTTCAGTATACTGTACTTCACTAACAAAATTCTCCGCTAAGTTTTCATTAACTATCCCGTCTGACGCTGCAAAGAACGCCAATACGTTTTTAACGAAGTGTTTCTCACCTTCGTTTAGATTCTCCCAATGACCAAAATCAGCGGATAAATCTATCTCCTCAGCAGTCCAAAAGGACGCCTCAGATTTTTTGTACCAATCCCAAATGTCATGGTGTTTGATTGGAAAAAGGACAAAACGGTCCTTATTCTCCTGTAAAATAGGTTCTACTTGTTTCATAATAATGTTTTAATTATTTGTTTTGTTTGATTTCCCTAAAGTTTGGTTCCTTCTTTGTAGTGCTTGTAACACACGGTCCCTTCTTTTTTCTTCTTTGTTTTCTTCAAACCCTAAGAACGTATTTGTTTGTTCAGTACTGATATCTAATAATTTATTATCAAACTTACAATTTTCAAATACAACACCGTCTTGTCCTAAACGACTCTTAGTAATAGCGATTGTCGCTAGTCCTAATTCTTTTTGTTGAAGTGTTTTTGCTACAGAAATAATTACGTGTCCAACCTGTGCCTTTTTAATCGACCCACCCATTTGGTCAGTCGTAACGACCTCAGATGAAATCGAAGAACGATTACCTTGTGTTGCAGTCCAAGCAGCAACATCAAATTCGTAACACATAGCCTCAAATTGTCTCATAATATTTCCTTCACTTTTCCATTCGTCACCACTGAAACTCTTCTCAGCCGCAATACAATCGATATAATCCAATACAATCAAATCGATTTTAGTCCCCTCTGCGATTATTTTTCTAACCTGATTCTTAATCTGTCCCAATGTAAGAGAATCAGATGGTAACTTTTTTAATATTAACTTACCTTTACTATTGGCTTTAATCTCATTTACTTTTGTCATAACATCATCTCGATTGTCTGACAATTCTTGAGGAGCAATACCTGTCCACATAGTGAAATGTTTTCTTTGTATAATCTTAGGATTATCTTCAAAGAATATTTGAAGTACGTTATACCCTAAATTATACGCGGAGTTCGCAATTTTACTAAGTATGGTTGTTTTACCAACACCTGTCGGCGCTAATATCACTCCAAGTTCTCCCTTCGCTAAACCACCATTTAAGAGATTATCTAACCCGTCAATACCCATAGGTATCGGATGTCTATAATCATCATCTAAAACAGTACTTAAGTGGTCGAATACGTCTTGGGTTCCCAAATCTTTTTCACCCACCTGTAATGCTTCACGAATATATGCTTCAGCTCTTTCATAATTTTCAAAGTCTCCTTTGTCCATTATCTCTTTAACTTTAGCCATTGCTTTACCTAACTCTTGTTGTTTACAAAACTTAGTAGCCTTTTCTTGGATAAACAATGGGTCTTTAGATTCGTGCTCTTTGATTTGACGTATCATATCCATGACATTTCTTTGTGCCATTTCTTGTGTTACCTCTAATCTCGCAATTTGCTCGAGTGCGTCATATGAAGGTGAAGTTTCATATTTTCTGTGGTACTCTTTCACCATTTGACCAATCAATTTAAAATACTGATTGTCAAAATACTTAGGGTCTATCACATCAATGATAGTCGTCGCAAATCTCTTATCTTCCACTAAATTATTTAGTAGAGAGACTTGAAAACTATGTCCTAAATATCCAAAATTTTTATCCTTCATGTATGCTCGTTTAATTAACTACCCTAAAATAAATACTACTGAAGTTTGTAAGTTAGATAGTTTGTTGTTGCGTTTTTTCCTGACAATGTGTCGGTGAAATTTTTTAAGATTCTTCTTAGTACTGGTCTGATATCTACAGTGTACCTAACTTTAGGTGGGTAGATTGAACCTTCAAAGTAACGAGTAATCACATCTCTATCGTCCTTACGTATCGAAATAGTGAAATAATCGCTCTGAGTATTACCTTTTTCTAAGTCACCACCATCTAAAAATAAGTGATAGTTTTCCGCCATATAATCACTAGTTTTGTACTTCAATGTTTCTTTTAATTCATTGACTACATCGGCAACTTCGTAGTGAAGTTCTAACGATTTTAACGTTTTAGAATTGAATCCTTTGACATTAAAATATCTTTGACATACAATATTGTCATTCAATTTTAATAGAAACTCAAATTTTGTTGAGTTATCGTTTTTTTCTTTCATGTCTTCTTCTTTTGTTTGTTTTACTAAATGTTTCTTTCTCTGTTCTCGCCAATTTTAAGAGTGGCGTGAAAAACTCTGTCCAACCATCGTCACGTTTAGGTAAGAACTGAAATAACCCGTCTTCGTGCATCATTTTAATTAAGTTCTGCCATCCCCTACCTGTCGGGTCTAATGGTTCGTTTACTAATTCAAGTATATCATTTTTTGCTTCGTCGGTCAACAAAGGTACGCTTAAATCAACGATTTGTTTGTTAATATTTATAAATTCTTCACCAAACACACCTCTCTTGGTTTTACCGGTAAGAATGTTATTAATTAACCTATTATTCTTATCGTCAGAAAATATACGTTCCGCCTGTTCAATGATGTACTCGACACTAACCTCTTCGTCTAATACCTTTGGGAAAAGTTTGACGAACGTCTTCTCACCTAACATCTGAATACCATCAATATTATCACTCTTATCTCCAACAAAAATCTTTGTAAGGGCAACGTTATATGTTGGTATATCAACTTTGTTTAATTCAATCTTATCACCTAACTCATACATATAGGAATTTGTAGGTGAAAAAACTTTAACATCGTCACTAATAAGTTGTGTAAGGTCTTTATCTGATGAGAAAATAACCTTTGTTTCGTTTTCTGAATTTTGACAGTAAAACGCAATATTATCATCTGCCTCACAAACAATAAATTCTGATTGTCGTACAAATAATTCTTCTAAATATTGTTTTACTCTCTGTCTTTGGAAGTTATAAGACTCTTGTTGTTCTTCTGATAAGTTTCTACTCTTACGATTATCTTTGTAATGTAAGAATAGTTTTTTCCTAAACGAAGAGTTTTCAGACCCATCCCAAAATACTACTATCTTGTTATAATTATGGGCCTGAATATGTCTCTTAATCGTGTTTAAGAAATGGTATATAGCTCCAACATGCTTTCCTTTAGTGTAAAAGTTCTTTACTCCGTAAAATCCTATTCTAAATAAGTTGTCTCCGTCAACTACTAACGTGTTTTTCATTTATATACCTTGAAAGGTTAAACCATATATACTTTTTACTCTCTCTACTCTCCGTCCACCGAAAGACCAAATTCTCCTTCAATACCCAACATCGTCTTCCAATAAGGAGCGTTATCTGCTTTGTATTGCTCTAAAGATTTTTTCTCTTCCGTTGAGTCTTTACCTGATAAGAAACCGTGAGCGGTTACTAAAATTCTACCATCTTCATACCCCATACCATTTACGTGGTTTTTCATAATAGAGATTCTAGTTCTTGTCGCGAATCTTACCTTTCTTTTGTCTTTAACTGCTGAAATTTTAGTTGTTCCAGCACCTTTTTGATTACCAAATAAGAATACTAATGTTGAGTTTAACCATAACGATTCCCCTCCCTTAGCCTTAATCTTTGGTTGTCCAAATGGATTATCAGGTAATTCTACCCATGGTTGGTTAACAACCAATAAGGTATTTGTATATTCTCTATCAACTCTTCTCGAACCTGAGATTCTTTGATTAAGTCCCATACCAATCTTATCCGATAATACAGATGCGTTGTGTTGTTTACCACCCTTACCATCATAAGTCATCTTACATGGTACAGAACCTACAGAATCCCAAAGGAATAATAGGTCGTATGGTAAATCACCTTTTAATTGAGCGTCAATCAGTTCATTAATATAATCTGTTATTTGCTCAATATACTCAAAGTGGTTGTTGAATAAGAAAAATCCATCGTATTCAATTTCCCCTGTTTCTTCATCTACTACCTCATCAACTTCTAATCCCATCAACTTTGCGTGTGGAAAATCCCATTTCTGTTCAGTAATCACAAACACAGGTAATATACCCTTCTTCTGAGCGTCTACTGCTGACTTTACTAATGCCGTCGTCTTACCTGTATCTGAATGTCCTAACATCATATTGATGTGTCCCATAGCAGGTCCTGGTAATCCTGTAGCATCTAAAAAAGCCGGCCCTAAATCAAAAAACTTATCAGCCTTAAACTTAGCTTGTTTTGAGAATTTTGACTTAATACTACTAAAATCTTTTTTCTTTAATGCCATATTGTTTTGTGTAAATAAATGGTACCGACACGAATGTCGGTACCATCATTAGTTGTGTGTTATTAGAACGGTAAGTCTTCGTCTACCTTAGCGTTTGCTTGAGTATCTTCTATTTTTACCTGTGTTGGTGTAGTCTCAACCTTTGTTGTTGTAGACGTACCTCCTGAAATTTCTACGATGTTCTCACCGTCTCCATATACGTACTTACCAGCATCTGAACTCCATCTTGGTTCGTGACCTTGAGCGATAGCCTCTAAATATTCTTCAGGTTTCTTAGCGTATACATCTTCCCACGTCATAACGTTATCGGTCCACTCTGATTGTTGTGCCGCGTCTGTAGAAATAGGTGTTGGGTCATCATACATGATTGACGCAACGTTAGTGTATTCTTTTCCGTTTGGAGCTTTTACTAATGAAAGTGAAAGGATTAAATCTCTACCAACCGCTGGGTCAGTTACGTCTCCTTTGTTTTTCCAAATTGGAATGATTTTGTCTAAGATACCATCACCTTTGTAGTTGTGTTTGAATCTCCAAAACTTAACACCATCTTCTGGTTTGTCTTGGTCAATTACTTTAACGATATAGAATTTACGTGACTTGTATTGTCTTGCCAAGACTTTGTCTTGCTCAGAACCCGTCATCATAAGTGCTTCGTTAACTTCATTTAATGGTGAACGTTTACCTTCGTTCTTTCCTGGGTCATAGATTTTCATCCATCTACCACCAACTTGACATTCGTGGAACCATACTTCTTTGAATGGTGACGTACCATCTGCAGTAGGTAGGATACGTACTCTTTTTTGACCTTCTCTTTCACCTTTCTGTAAGATAGTGGTGAAATACTTTTTAAGTCTCTCGTCTTGAGACATTCTGTTCGAGTTTGATTTTGGCTCGATTTTGTTTGATTCGTACTGTTGTAGAACCGCGTCTAAAATGTTTGACATGTTTACTTTTTTTGTTATTAATAAATTATTGTTCGGTTATAACCCGTTCTCGTGTTTGGTTATCTAACCCAATGTAAAGATACACATTATTATTAATAAGTCAACTAATATGTTGAGCGTAGAGAAGTTTAATTTAGTTTTTTTGCTCGGTTTGTTGGGTGGTACCTTTCTTTGTTTTGTATTTGTTTTTTAGTGGGTTGTTTGGTATAAACAAACCCTACATCAGACCCAAAATCTTTACCAGGCGTTAAGGTACTATGTAGTTTTTTATTAACCTCAGTCTCACCATCAACAATCTTAATCTCTTCGCCCAATAAAAAACCCTTAAGGTAGTACTTAATATTTTTCTCATCAATTTCACCGTAACAAAACTCTATTGAGTCGTAATAGAAAAGGTCTATAAAGATTTTTTTCTGAAACCCTAATGACCTACCGTGTTTTAAAATATCACTCAAAACGATAAAATTTTTAATCGGACCTGTTACTATGACATCTACGTCCCATGTACTATTAGTATCACTTAAACCCATGAAACTACCTGACATATAGAAATCATAATCAGAAACACCTTTAAATGTTTTGAATTCTTCCCACCACTCATTAAACACCTCCAATGTAGGTCTATCCCAAGGGGTTGTAGTTTCAACAGTACCGAATTTATAATAAAATGACATAAAAAAAAAAGGATTATATTAATAAATATAACCCTTTCAATATTAAAAATAAACCAACAATAGTTTATTACTTTTTACCCTTACAATATTTACCTGAACACCTTTTTTTACCGTCTAAACCTTTTATAGTACCTTTACAGACCTGTACCGCATATCCGTTAGCATATGCTGATGGGTAAACGTCAAACTTATCTTTAGCCGCTGACTTACCTCTCGCACATAAAGTGTTTTTAGATTTTTTACTTTTACTTTTTTTCTTACCTTCAAGTAAGTCGGTCTCATTTAAATCGCCAAAAAACTCATACTCTTTATCGTCTTTAACAATACCTAACCCTTCTAAACTATCTTCAGGGATTAAATCCATTTCATCAAAGAACCCCATCCCTAATTTATGGTCCCAATGAGCTAAATACTCACCATCACTATCAGTCGCAGCTCTAAATCTTTTATATTCTACAAACCTAAAATCGTCACCTGAAAATTGTGAGACTATTTTAGACCATTCAGCAATATCCGATACCGAATCAAACTTTGATAATTTTTCTTTTTGTTCTTTTATAACATTTTCAACTATAGTGTATAGTTCTCTTTCTGTGATTTTAACTGTCTTTGACATATTTTCTTTTAAGTTTTTGTTGGATACCATTGTAGGTTTATTACCCTTACCCGTTTTAGGTTTTTTCTTTTCAGCCCTTCTTTTTTGTCCACACGCCTTTTTTTTGGCATCATCTGACATTTTGGATGCGACATGGACTGCTCTACATTTAGGATAAGCACCATCTTTTTTCCCATCACCGTCATCATCTGAACGACCGCAAGGTGGATGTCCACCTCCCTTTTTCTTTTTACAAATATTAACCCATGGTCCTTTTGGTTGTTTACTTCCTTTCGGTTTTTTCTTAGTCCCGAACCAAACGGCCAAATCCTCTTTAATTGTTTCGCTAATATCCATATTAATAAATATATAAAGAATAAAAAAAAGGGGTACTTTCGTACCCCTTTTAATATTTAGATTGTTTTTTTCTTAGTCGTTTTCCTCAACCTCATCAGGTGCTACGAATGAATCCTTAACATCTTTTTCTGACATATTTTTAACATCATCAGATGTTAATACATAATCATCCTTACCTGTCACATCCATTTCAACTTCCTTATCATCAAAGAAATCTGTTAATTTCTGATTGTAAGGATAAGAATCTAATGAACGTAATTCTAATTTTTGTTCAGGTGTTTTTGGTGTTGATTTCTCAATTTTATCACCTAAGTCACCAATTGCACTATACAATTTATCCAATTCACCCATTTTTTGTTCTAAGTCATCTAACTTAGAAAATACTCCATCAACTTTTTCAACCGATTGGCTAATCTTTTCTTCCGTTGATTTAAATTTTTCCTCTAATTCTTTTTGTCCGTCAACTAAATCTGTAACATCTACTTCTTCAGTATCTGAATCTTCTGTTGTTTCTAACTCCTCTTCATCACCCATAGGTAATTCCTCAGTAGTCGATAACGCATCATCCAAACCACCACCTGGTTCTTCAGTTGATACTTCATCTTCTGTTTCAACCTCGTCCTCTAATTCAGGAGTCTCTGTATCCAACCCTGTTGGTAATTCAGTAGACACCTCCTCTTCACCACCTAACTCTTGTTCGTTAATAGTACCAACATATTTGTTGATAGACATAAACCTACCTAACTCCTCATTAAGAAGTTCTTCTTGTGTTTTTTTCATAATATATAATATTATCCTCTAAGTAACGTTCTACCGTCCTCAGTTATAAATTTTTTATCTAATCTTGTTTGTCTCTCGATTAAACCGTCTTTTGTTCTGATAGTGTAACAGTCACCTGTTTGTAAATCACATACTTCTTGATAGTCACCTTTGTCTTCAACAACAACGTTTCTACCTAAAAACTGATTTAATGCGTTTTGTAATTTATTATTTTCCATAATAATGTGTTTATATATAAATATAACCAAATATTAAAATATCAGGTTTTATAATTTATTAAAAGTAGCATTGTACTTAGTAAAGGTATCAAACTCATCTGAATAGTCTTTGTTAGTACCATTCTTATACGATACCTTACCATTGTCATACTCACTTATTAAGTTACCTTTCGTATCCCCTTCATCTTTAATCGCTTTGTAACTTGTGTTCCAATAGAACGCCCATAAACTAGCTAAATATTCAGGGTTTGAGGAATTCTCACTTTCCCAATGATTTACTCCGTAATAAGTTTCCCCACGTTTCTTCATTGACTTCATAAATGCTTTATATGCGTTTACAATACCGTCTTCAACCTTTTCTCCTTTACTTACATCATGGAATATTGCCGTAGACCTGGCATATCCATCACTAGTCGAAGGACAGAAGTACCCTTTAATTTCCTCTCTAAAGGTACTCTGACCACCACCGTCTAAGTGTAATCCGAATGGGTTATCGTATAAGAACCTTACACCATTACCTCTACCTTGTTCTCTCTTAGAGACCGTAAATGTCATAGCCATTAATCCATTTTTAACAGTATTACCATAATTAGGTAGTTGACCAGCTGCCGTCTCTATTAATCCTTTAAGTTCTGAATCAGTCAATCTTGTAGGACTGTCTGGTATATCATACTTAGGTATTGGATTCTTACCGTTATTAGTCCAATAGTTTGAAACAACACAACCAACGTCCGCAGTTTGTTTAACACCCGTATTTCCTTGATTTTCAGTGTCACCACCATAAACATTAGGTTTTGTAAGTTCGGTAGCCCTTTTCTTAGTTACTAATTTTTCGATTAAATTGTCTAATAAATTTCTTCGTGCTTTTACCATCCCTTTATCGATGTTAGAAACACTAGCCTTAGATATTCTTACACCCTTAAACGTCGTAATCATTCCTGAATCTGGTGAAAGTGTATGTTCGACAGATAGAATAAAATAAGTTCCTGAATATATCGGTATATATCTTAAGTTGAAATACATAAACGGTTGTATCATCGCATTACCCATCATTTTGATAGAACACTGATAAACTCTCGTTTTCATAACATCCAATAAGTTTGTAGAAATAGAAGACGCAGTGGTCCCTTTTCTCATATTGGCAATGTTCTCAGTAACAATAAGTTCTTCACCCGATTTAACCCCATCATAAGATTCAATACTAAAATCGGTAAACATATTTTGGTTTTGAATTCCAAAGTCAACATTAAACGAAACTCCACGATTACCTTCTCTTAATTGTTTTACATCTGTGGGTTTATCCGATATTGGATTCTTAACCGCAATGTCAAAACCGTCACTACCGTATTTGAAGTTTGGTTTTTTAATGTTTAAGTACTCGGACTCGTTTGACCTAAAGAACACAACAAAACCAGGTAATCCGTTTTTATTAACCGTTGTATGTGTACCAAACACATCATTGGCTAATTTCTGTGCGTCTTTAATATTTTCAGTCGAGTTAGTTAGATTACCGTAGAAATTCACATTTGATGCAAATGACATAGGTTCTGATAACGCATTATCTTTTAATATCATAGATATAAATGACGCAATAGGTTTCCCTTTATTTGCTTCATTAAAGTACTTATTCAACACCCTAACATCCATAAGGAACTTATCCCCTATTGGTTCGTTAAGGTAATTAAGATATTTAAATAACTTAGCTAAGTTAGCTTTATCCCAATCGAACCCACCAATCCATGTATCATTAATATTCTTTAATATACGGTAAGTAATTTTCTGTAACTCAACCCCTGAGATATCACTAGCACTTTTTTCCAATGCACTGTTACCGTCCTCGGCATTTATTAACTCACTAAAGTTTTTGAATATATTGTCAATATACCCGTCTATTTTACCTATGAAACCTGTCAATGTAGGTAATAAAGAACTCTTAAACCCATTGATATCACCATCGGTATTTGATAACTTCCATTCCGCCCATACATTAACAATACCCTTAAAGTCCTTGAAGTTTTGTTCTGTAGGAGCGATGTCCGATAACTCGAAAAAACTTTTTCTTACACCATTAACAAACTCACTACTAACAGACCCATTTATCTTAAAGAATAAATTGTCGTCCATTGCGATTGTTTTAAACTCCGCAAACTTAATCGGTTCTTTCACAAAACTATCAACATATGATGATAATACCGAAAGTTTTACGTCTATTGCCTTATCAAACGATATTTTAATAACATCAATTAAACCCTTATTTTTTGAAATGTTTTCTATGTTGTTTTTTACAAATGACTCCTCTAACTCGGTATCCGACTTTAATAACTCATAGTAGAAATTCTCATAAGACCCCACATCGTTGTCTGATTTTCTCTTAGCAAAGTCCATAAACATTGTTTTAAACTTTTCTAACGTTTCATAACTAAACAACGACACTAAACTTTCAATATGACCATAAGATAATGTACCCTCACTGTTAATGACATGCTCATCGGTTTTTGGTCTACTTACTGTTGAGAACGGTAAATCTTTAAACACACCTTTATCAAACTGACCGTCCCAATCTTCTGATACTGAACGGTTAACCAACACAGGTATTTCATTTTTACTAATAGGGGTGATAGGTCCTGAGTATGAAGGTAATCTAATAATCCCTTCCTCTGTTATATAATAACACCTATACAAATCAATACTTTGTTTATCTAACTCGTCTGTTGTTATAATGTTTCCTATTTTTTTAATAACTAGTTTACCCGAATTAATATACTCTTGTATCTTATCAACCTTAAATTCAACATCATTAATAACCCTGTTAAGTTTGTCAATTATCAACTCAGGGTAAAACCCTAAAGAGATATTCTCACTTGTTATATCATAATTAAAAAAGGTGTCAACTCCATTACTGTTTCCTTTAATATCATATAGGTTTTGACTATACCCACTAATGTCTAAATCACCCCAAACATTATCTAAGATATCTTCATTAGTTTCGAGTTGATGTGTATATCTATACCACATAGACCCCCACTTCAATAATTGTACATTAGAGACCTCTTTTATGTCCCCACCTAAAAATCTTGCGAAGTAGTTTTGTTTAAGCGAATCCTCACCTTCGTAAATGTCAGTCATCGACTTAGTTGGTATCGTATTTAATAACCAATAGGCTTTTGATATATCCGAGTCTGTTGTAACAAAATTAGGTGTTTGTAACGGATTTATATCTGAACTAAGAAATAAATCTTCTTTTGTAACATCTTTGTTCGAGTTAGATACCGTATACCTTAAACTTTCCGTATATGTGGTACTAACCTTTCTGTTAAACTTATTTGTTTTGTTAATTTTTAAATTGTCTTTACACCATTCGTCATTAGTATATGGATAAGGCTCTAATCCGTGTGTTTCGTATTTTTTAACCTCCTCCATTAAAACGTCCCCCGCATTTGCAAAAGGACTTATCTTAACAACGGTTTCATCAACAATTGTGTCAATTACCGTAAAACTATTACGGTCTTCTATATCTTTCTCAGTGGATTTTGTAAGTATTAAACTCTTAGCGGTTTCTATTAGTTGGATATCTTTACCCAAATAACCTCCACCAAACAATGCGTTTAAATTAGTTACCCCATCCTTAAATAAGTTCTTACCGTTAAGTAGTCGATTGATAGAGTATTTACCATTATTAGCATCTTCGTAACCAATAATATCAATAGTCTTTTTAGAAAACCCTGTACCTAATACAGAATAAATTGCTCTATTATATAATCCATATATTAAACCTGAAAATGATGACTCGTTAAACGCCCCCTCATTATCGGTTAAATCCTTAGTTAAAACACCATATCTCACTTTATCCGAGACCTTAGATGTTTTGTCAGTCGTTGCGGTATCACAAAATTCTGATGATATAGCCCCGTTCGTTGTTGATGCTGAAAGATACTCTTCAACCAATTTAACTTCAGGCCATGTCGCAGTGTCGTAACCCTTTAATTTACTCTTAACCGCAGGGTCACCAGGATAATACTCCTCTAATCTACCCTCTTTGTTTTTATCATATATCGTAGGAAACGGATAGACTATGTCATTAACAGAATCGGGATTATCTTTCATATCAATACCCTTTTTTCTGTCTCCATTAAACCTTTGCTTATAAGACAGGTCGTGAGTATATTTCATAACCTTTAAAAATGCTTCTGTGTTTGCTAATATAACTCCCATCACGTTTTTAAGTGTAGGTTCAAACCCTAAGTAATTGTTTTGTACATTACTTAAAACCTCTTCGACTTGGTCTTTAATCTGTTCGTATTCACGAGTATATGTGTTAATTACTTTTTCTAACTCATCAATAAACAAATCAATTCTTACTTGTTTTTTCTTAAAATTATAAATCAATAACGAATGATTTAATTTAGATGTGTTTATTGAGGTATATGTGATTTCATTCATACCTCCCTTTTCATCAGTTTTTAACACAAGTTTTTGATGTTTACCAAAATACTTAATCTCACTTAACCTTTTAAGGTATCCGTCTATAATCGTATATATCGATTGGTTATATTCTTTGTTTTCAAGGATATTAAACGAACCTGTTACCTTATCCCCTACTTTTGTTTTTAGAATCCCACCCTGATACGCCTTTTTAAATTCAAAGTATTGACCTCCTTTATCGTCATCAATAGGTATTGGATTGTTTACGTTACAGAATTTACTAAACCACTCAATAACCGCAGTGTTTAATTGTGATAATACTTTACCATACTCCGATATGTCAGAGAAAAAACTAATATCCGCTTCGTCCATTAAATCATCCTCTAAGAATGTATCTAACCTTTTAACTAACTTACTTAACTGTGGTAATGTTAATGGTTTTTTAGCCAACTTTTCACTAATTAAATTATCTTTACCGTAATTAAGATATATTTGATTTAGTATGTCGAATCCTTTGGTTGATTTACAGGTTTTAACCTCCCCATCAGCATCTGTCTTTGGTTTTACATATTCAAAAAGATAAGGGGCCACTTCGGCATCCTTTAATCGAATATCATTTAATAATTTTTGGTTTGTCGCCATAAATGATGCAGTGACATAATAATCACCATCACTCTCAAACGAAGTTTTCACTTGTCCCGATAATACCATTTGATATGTTATCGCTTCACCATAATAACCTTTAACCGTTAAATAAAACTGTGGATATGGTAAATGAAAAAATGTTGAGTAAATCGAAGAAGGTCCTTTATCAAATAAAGCACGTCCCCTAACGTCAACCATTCTAATCGTAATGATTGAGGTTTTTAAATTGTCGGGTTTAGTATCAATCTTAATATCTTTAATACCCAATAACTGAGTATTATATTGATTCTCCATTTGGAAATCGTAATCAACATTACCCGTATAATATTCTCTCTTAGTATCTGATATCGCAGTTTTACTATTTGTTTTACCCGAAAAATCTTCGGTCCATGAAGTGTCCATTGGTTTACCACCGTTTGGTCCTAAGTAGTTTACCTTACCATAGGCAACCACGTTCCTAACCGTTTCTTCGTTCCCACCAATATCTAAAATACTACGTGGTACAGGGTTAGCTTCTAAGTTAACAAAATAAACTAAATCTTCTTGAGGTACGTACCTGTCAACAGGCGCACCTGTCTTACCACCCGTATGTACTTTATTCGGGTCTATAATGACTAAGTTGTTCTCCTCTTTCTGAACAAAGATATTACCTTTCTGTATTTTATCTGCCATAGTAGTAGTAATATTCGTCTACCTTTGTCTTATACTCTTCTAAAGTTGGGACCAAAGGGAATGGTATAATTATAGTATCACCATCCGGAATATTCCACTCTAAACCTCCATATTTTGGGTTTGCTTGTAATATTAACCAATTAAAGAACGGTGTTCCGTAATATTGTTGTGAGAATTTATCTAATCTTGAAACACCCTTTTTATAGGTAACAACAACATCAGAACCTTTTTTATTTAAAATAATCGCAGGAACAACTTTGTGTTCTCCGTTAAAATGAAATTCAGAATATCTATCGTAGTACTGCATAATTTTTAGGCTAATTGAGGGTCATTACTAAATTGGTTAGGCGGGAAATAAAGTACCGCAGAATCCGGAGCACCGATACTAGGTATTGTAAATGGGTTCCATATTCCCTTAGAATCCTCTTTATTAGGATTAACTTGTGTATAGTAATCTTTTAATATATCACTATTTGACGGGTCAATAGAATCGGTTAACCTAAAGTCATAAACTTGGTTTGTTTTAACAACGTTTTCCCAAATAACACTATCAATATTAACCGTCTTAACGTTTTTATTTTTTATAATCACTAACTGTTCTGCGAATTTTCTTCTTATACGTCTATCAAACTCTACATTGTTTTTGATTTGTTCGTCAATATCAAGTATACCATCATTTAAAAATAAAGGTAGTAATTCATTGTAATAATAAATAGCCGCGTTTAATGTGTCGCCTGTACCTCTGTCAGTTAAGTCAGTTTTAGTACTTATTTCATAATCTTTAACATCATTAGATAATGTATCCACATAATCGTCATAAAGTTTTTTTGCTTTATTTAACGCCGCTTCAAAATCACCCGATAAGTCTCCGTTATCCTGTGTCAAATTATTAAGGTATTTTACAACATACTCTCCATCTTTATCTTTATACCCATCAATTTCATCCCCTAAGATAATATTAAAAGCATCTAACGACTCTTGTAACGATTTCTGTTTGTTATGTACCGCACTTATCGAATCCTGTATTTGTATTCCAAAATCTGAAAATTTATTTTTAACCTCTTTTAATAAGTGTTTATTTATTTTTATAAATTCTTCGTTTTTCTCTTCGTTGAAGTTTATCGTTTTCTTTAATTCAATATATATTACATCCCAGTTTTCATTTACGTTATCAACCACCGATTTAATAATAAATAACAGTTTGTCATATGCATCATTGTAATCATATTCATCTCTACCAATATACCCTATTTCAACACTATCGGTTGTACTATATTTTGTAACGGATTTTATATTCCATCTTTTTTCTTTTTCGTAAAGTAGTCGTACCGCAGAGTTACCAAATTTGTCGTATACATTTTTCGTTTGAGTAATTAACTCATTTGCGTAATCATTAAGACTCTCAGCAAAATTGTTATAAAACTGATTATATGTAATATTTTCATTGTCACTTTCCATTAAATTACCCCAATATTCGTCATCGTCTTTTGACAGTTCTGTGTTGTTTAAATTATCCGACAATTGTTTAGTCATTCTATCTTTGTACGCGTTTTGAATTTCTTCAACCTTTTTAGGGTCTCTACCACCATCAGTCTCAGTTGACATCCAGTCATAAACCTCTGTGTTTGCGTAATAATTAAATGATAGTGCGTTTTGTAATTCGTTAACTGCACCACTAATACCGTGACCGCCAATAAACTTAACTCCCATATTAACAGACGCTATCATTGGTTGCAACCCAATACCCTCAGGGTTCATATCCCATAATGCGTCATCATACGAAAAGTTGACATTATCAACAACCATTTTGGTATGGAAAAAGTCCCCAATTCTTAACACACAAATAGGTGGTTTACCAAACGCACTATTTGATGATAAGTCTGTAACTTCATTTTTGTTTTCATCGAAAACTTTTATTGTTTCACCAGGTCTTAAACATTGTTGTAAAAAGGTTAATCGTGAGTTTAGACCTTCTGGTGTTGTTGAGTGAAACCCTGGTTGGAAGTATTTTAACTTCTCCACTAAACTTCCAAACACCAATGGGTCCGTTTCTTTTAATTCTAAAAAGTAATCACATTCAGAATGGATTGTTTTTAATATTAAGTCCCAACCGTCGTTATTCTCAGGATTTTTTTCTAATTTATCTATTGCTTTCTTGTATGTTGGTTCTGTTTTTCCCTCCTTGTACTCTGTTATTGTTGGTTCACCTAATACGGTAATAGTAGATGTTGCAGTACGACAATAGGTTGCCGATTTTGAATATATTTTACCTTTAGTTGTGTTTTGTAATTTAGTACAATTTAAACCTTGGAAATCAGGGTTTTCACCTGTTGACTCTATTACTATTTTAATTCTTTTTTGGTCTATATCACCTAACAAATATTTCTTAAGTGATTCTGCTCTTCTACTTGCTAACGCATTGTTATATGCCTGTGTAGCAACTGCCGATGTGGTTGCTTTTATTTTTATTTCAAAACTAAACGTATCCTCTTTGTCGTCTTCTTGGGTAAGGGTTTGATTAACCGTTGTCTTTAGTTCTTCAACAACCGTTTTAATATTGTCTAAAATACCTTTAAAAACCAACAATTCATTTTCCCCCCAATTAACATCGCCTTCAAATAAATCGTCGTCTGTAAGTTCGTTAACCTTTTTTTGATAATCACTGTCCTCCCCTTGAGGTACGTCAAACCTTTCAATATACCCATTAAGGTCATCATCAAACGCAGAATTAGGTGTCTTATCTGCCGTTGTGTTTGGTCCTGGTACATCATTAAACCAATATAGTTGAATGTCTTTCGTTTTAGCACCATATTTTGTTTCGAAAATAGACTTGATGGGTGTCACCGTTGTTTCTGGTTCAGCAACTACTTTTTCTCCATCTTTTACGTCAGACTTTAAATCCCCTTTTAATTTTAAATAGTCGTCAAGCCTTTCAACATCGTTCATTGATAGTGAACTAAACTCACTCGCTAATTCGTAAATATCATAATCTTTACAACCAGCAAAGAAAGCGGTCATTATCTCCTCTTGTTTCTCTACAGGTATATTCTTCTCTAATTTTTTTCTTAGTAAATTAACAATTGAAGGGTGGTCAACAACAACTTTAAAGTTGATGGTACCACTTCTTTCTGAATTATTATATGTGTATACAGGTTCAGGTCTACCTAAGAACGTATGTGAAGTCCAACTTGCTCTATTATCATCAGTATATTTTAAATCATATGGTGGGAACCACATAATTCTACCATCATTCGGTCCTTGTTCACATATTGGTCTGTCTTTTAATTTGTCAGAACCAACCCACGCTAAATTCTCAATTGAGAACATATACTTAGTTAGGTTATTACCTTCTTTATCTGTTCCAAAGTTTATGTTGTCACCATTATTATCTTTAGTTGGTGCAATATTTAACATCATTTGTGACCTAATTACAGACCCTGGAACCCTTCTCTGATTATTTTGTATTCCTTTATGTCTAACCAACCTTCCATAACGGTCATATCCGTAATCTTTAGTCCATACACGACAGAAGTCATCATCCTCACCTATAACCCCACTACCTTTGGATATTATTTTGTACCCATCATGATATTTGTAGGCCACGTTACTTATAACAGTACCGGGATGTTTTAATCTTGCCTCACCCTCTAATGCGGATGCGTCTTGAACCATTTTTTCTGTGAACCCTAAAAGAGTATCTTCTTTAATGGTTTTCTCGTTTGATTGTACGGCAACACCATCTATCGTTCCTCTTGGTATGTCATTACCATCACCAATCCAAATGAAATCGGTTTCTGTGTTTCTTGGTCTAGTACCGTTTAAGTACTTTCTACCACTCTGTGGGTATGTGTTTAATGGTATATCACCCTCAAACATTTTAACCATCTTAGACGGTCCTGAAACAATAAACCCTTTTTGTGTGTTACTTTGACTATCATAGTTAAAGATTGTTCCTGGGTCTGAGTCTGGCGAACCAACGTAAAAAGACCCATCTGAAGGGTCTAACCCTACAAGTCCTTGGACAAACCCAACAACATTGTTTAAAACACCCCCAACACTACTATCAAAGTTTGGTTTATATTTGTTATAATTTACGGATTTAAATAGTCTTGATTTTTGACCACCCGAAGTATATTGTAATAGTTTTTGACTATATGTTTTTTTGTGACTGTTAAAGTCTAAATTTAATACTTGACCAATCGCATTACCCGCTTTGTCTAAGAACCCTTCAACTTTACCTTTTTCAATATTTTCTTCAAAGAACTCACCAGGAATATAAGAAACGGGTAACTGTGTCCCCGAAACTCTTGCAAAATATTCAGCCGCTCTTGTTATTGGATTACCGGGAACTGTAATCTGGTAATCTCTTTCAATTATTTTTTCTCTACCCGTCAGTAACCCGTCTAAAGCCGTTGGGTCATTAATTGCGTCTAACGCATTAATTCTCCCTAATGTGGATTCTCGTAACTTAACACCCATTGTTTCCAATGCCATACCCCTAAGTTGGGCACGTGCTATAGAAACCATTTCTGTATCCCCCTCACCATTATCATCACCTGTTAATATTGAAATTAACCCTAAACTACCTCTACTCGGTGAAGGAACAAAACTCTGTAAGTAGTCCAATTGACTACCAATACTACTAATTACCGTTTGAATACTTGTTATACTATATTGTTCAGGACCATACTGATTTAAAACACCTATAGTGTCTATAATTGGTTCTGCCGTTTCACTAACACCCAATTGGTCATTTACTGATAGGTCTGAAGTTCCTTGTATTCCATATGTGGAATCAGTGAAAGTATTAGGCAAAGGAGTACTAAACCCATAAGAATCATCTAGATTCCTACTAAGTAAACTGTTTCTTAATATCTCAGTATTTGTAAAATTTAAATTAGACATATATTATATATAGTATTCTTAATTATTTTTTGTTTTTATCTTTTTGGTGTCGGGTTTTCAACAACCACTTTCGCAGCATAATTTTTAAGTATTTTTCTTTCTCCACTAGTGAAATTTTCCGCTAATTGACCATCGATTGTAACACTAACGTTTGTCGTTGGACTAAGCTTGACATCAACATTCCCTTTCAAAGAACTACCAACGCCTGAGATACCACTATTCTTTGCAGACACCCCCATCACATTTTGATATTCTTTCATATACAACGCCATCTTGTCTTTAATCCCTTGTACCGCAATTTTTTGGTCAGATGTAGTAGCATTTGCAGCTAAACTTGCTTCAATACCTCTAATGTCGTTTTTGGCGAACATCGTCATAAAACTATCTAACATAGCCTCTCTCTTAGTATCGTCTTTAACCATATCATATACCAAGTCGTTCAAATCATCCCCAACCGCAGTAAAGGCACCACCACCGTCTCCAGCACCTGTAACCTGTAAGGCAATTGCTTTTAAATAATAAACCGATTTACTAAACATATTTAACTGTTCGTTTAGTATCTCTTTCTCAGTCATTGCTTTTTTCTTATCTTCTTGTTTTAAAGACCTAAGTGTATTTGTAAGTTCTACACTTCCCATTTCACTAACAACTTTACCTTTTAAGGTAACCTCACCACTATCACTTATAGAACCTAAATTTCCAATCAGTGTTCTTTCGTCTTCGGATAAGTCTGGTAAGAAAGATATTTTATCCTTTATCATATCCATCTTCGCCAATCTCTTACCACTTCGTATAACTTCTTCTATACTCATTCCTGTTACTTTAGCAAATTCACGAGCTCGTCTTAAATCTAAAGGACTAACGTCGAATGTGTTTTTCTCAGAATTAAAAGAAACAAACTGTTTAGTCGCGTCCATTAATGAATTAGTAAACCCTTCCATATCGTTCGTTGGTGAGAACATTAAATCAATAGCATTACCTAACTTACCAAAATCACCACCCAACACATTTAACTGTGCCGCCATTTCAACCGCACCGTCAATGTCAAAAAGTTTCTCAGCGGCAGTCTGTGCACTAGCAAGGTCGTAACCAATAGAGGACGCCTTTGCGGCTATCTGAGTGAACCCTCTAATTCCCTTGCTGAAACCTAAAGTGTTTATCATCTTTAAATTTGTAGTGGCAAAGTTCATAAATTTGTTGGTAGACAATCCCATTGACCTCGCAGTTGAAGCCATTTCTTTGAGTGTTTCAGGTCCTTTTTCTAAACCAACCCCAAAATTTGTTAAGGTAGCTAAGAAAGAACCTGCTTGAGTTGCGCTCAACCCTACGGCTTTGGATTGTAACATCAATCCTTCAGCAACATCCCTACTGATAGGAACCGCAAGTCCTAAGTCGGTTATAAAAGATGAATATGCCGCAGCAACATCTTCTATTTCAATACCATATTTTGTAGTCTCCTCAGCAACCTCAATCATGTCGGTTCTAAGGTCTCTAGCTAATCCACCTGTTAATCCAAGACTAACATTTACTTGTTTTCTAAGTGCACCATCGAGTGCAATTATTGGTTTAGCGACAGTACTTAAGCTGGTCATAATTTTACCAAAATCCATACTAACCAGTGCCTTACCAAAATCTATAACATCATCAGTTAACTGTAATATGTTTCTATCAAAAGTTATCGCAGAAGCATTAACTTGACCTAATCCTGTTATATAGTTACTAACCCCGTCCAACGCAGAGCCACTACTGCTCATACTGTTATTAGATTTTTTAGTGGCCTCCTCAGTAACCTGAGTAATATATCTATTCAGTTTATCTTTACCTTGAGGGTCTGTTATATTTAAGTCAGCAAGTAAGTCTTTAAAATTCATTTGGTATTAAGTATAACTATAAATACCTGTTAACCTTTTTTTTGTGGGTATAATGTAGATTACCTTTTAGCCTTTTCGTTCTCGTAGTCTTGTTTCTTTTTTTCAAATTCCTCAACTAACATATTAACAAAAAACTTTCTTTCGTAGACAGGCATAATCATAACATCACTATACGTGAAATTCAAATGTTTTCCTAAATAATAGATTTCTTCTAAAACAGATGTTTTATAGTCCGTAGAATGGACGAAAAAATTCTGTGTCAAGGTTAAAGAATGTTTGTATTTTTTTTTCCGAAGGTAAAGTTATCTCTACCCCTTTGTCTAAACCTGGTGTGTTGTCAGTGACATACTTCCTAAAACTCTGAGAATCTCTAATAGGTATTGTACTAATGAAGTGTGATATTTTCATTGGGTCTTTTTCACCATCAACTGAAATAATCATCTTTTCTAACCTTTTAGTAATTGTTGGTTTTATTAACATATCTTTATAAACCTCACTAATTTTTTCTAATTCTCTCTCATCATTTGGTGATAAGAACTTAAATTTAACGACTTTTTTAGATGTTGGTAGTGTATAATCAAATAACCCTTCACTATCAGATGTTAGAGTAAATTTTTTATACTTAATATTTTGTAGGTCATAATCAACCTCAACCGAAGAACCGGTATCAGGGTCAATTACAGATAGTTTAATCATAGAACCATATGCGGTATTTCTTAAAAACAATAAAACGGCTTCTTTGTCTGAATCGTGTAATTCATCTACGGTAATATCGTCATCTAAGATTTTAACCTTAAGTAACTCATCAATAACCAAACCTTGTTGGATTAAGTTTTGTGAGGTTAAAATGTTTTCATCCGATGCAGTAAGAAAAGAAACTTTAAGTGTGTCTTTCTTATTTTTGTAGAATACCCCGTTAGTCGGTAACGGTATTACATCGAAGGCTACTTCCATTTTATAATTCTGTTCGTCCATATTAAACACTTTTATTTTAACAATACACCATATAATCACATTGTAAAGCATAAAAAAACCCACATGATGTGAGTTTCTTTAATTTTATATGGCCGTTATAGTTTTAGTATACTAATATACATCTATCTGGTCTTAACGTTACTGAGATATCAGCTAAACCTTCATCAGAGTAAGATAAGTCATTAAAGTTTAAGTCAGTTAAAAAGGCTCCTTGTATAATCCATTTTTCTACCACAACACCTGTTGGGTCTAACATATCTAATTCGATATCTTTCTTATATCCCGCAGCATAACCCATTCTACCTGTAACAGATTCTGCGTGTAATCTAAACCATTCCATTAATGCTTGTGCCGCTGAAGGACCAATCGGGTCTTTAAACGTTACATTAATAGTGTTCCAATTAAACCTACCTGCAACAAATGTTGAGGTGTTTAGGAATGGTATTTCAACTGAACCTATGTTCGCTGAAGGTCTAGATGTTGTACTTACATACCACTCATTTATCCCTAAACTTGAAGGGAATCTTAAAATAAACCTATTCTTTTTCTTTGGTTCGTAAGGAACAGGCATTTTCATTAATAAATCAGCCATTTTGTATTTTTTTTAATTTGTTTCTTATTTATCTATAAATATCAAGTAATTTAAAAATCTTTCGATATTAGTTGACACTTTTAATTATTTTGTTTAAACTAGGTTCCAGTATACCTCACTTAAAAACACTTAAGAAATAAAATATATAAAATATAATAACTTAAATATTACTAGTATACTAGTTCTAGTATCTACATTTTTGTTTTATCAGTCTTAGTGTAATACACGTTGACATTTTCTTCTCCTTTGTCGTCTAAGTATTTTTTTACGTTGTCGACATTAGCCTTATCATCATCAGAAAATCCAATCATCGGGACAAAATTATTTTTGATGTCATTTTCTAACTCCATCGTAACCGCCAATTCTTCAGATAAAGAATTAACATGTTTAATAAATTGTTCTAATGCTTTAATTTTTTCTTCTTCAGGGTTAGCAGCACTACCAGCTCCGTGTGAAACAGGATGAAATCTACATAAGTCTAAATATTCTTGAAATAATTCTTCACCATCCCCGTCTATAACACCTTTATATTTCTTAAGTGACTCTACACACGATTCGAATGATAAACCACCCTTACCGTCTTTAACAATAGCCTCTACACCCTCTCTTAATGTCTCAGGGTTATGTCCTCTTGCCGTGATAATAGAAAATATTGAACCTCCGTTAATACATTCTATAAAATCATTCCATGAAGGACCTGTTTTAGCAATCATAGCATCTTTAACAAATTGTTCATTTCCATCTACGCCGAAATTTCTAAAAGGATTTTCAGCAAAACCAACAATAGTATGACCTTTATAGTCAAAGTCTTCTTTTCCTATCTGTCCTCTGTACTCAGCAAAATCTGCAGTACCCATACCTATTTCTTGGTCTCCAAAACTTTTCACCATAATTTCAGTTGGCATATACATTAGGTTATCATCCCAATCAAATGCGTAATACTTAAAATCAGGTAAACCCTCTTCGTTAAAACCTTCAGACACCTCAACACTCATGATTTCCATAAGTCTTTTAATTTCTGATTCTATTAATGTTTGTTTCATATATTATACATACAAAGGGGAGGAAACCCTCCCCTCTATAATTTTTTAAATATTTTCAAAAGATGCTCCTGTTGGTGTTACTAAGAATTCAATATCAATGAATTCAAGAGCTCTTGTTGGTTTAATGTATATCTTACCCGATAACTGATTTCTATCCATATCTTCTGGTGAAGATGACAATACAACTTTAAATTCTGTTAAACCTCTTTCTCTTTTTATGTTCTCTAAAATTGGGTTAACTAAACTTAAGAATTCGTTTCTTACAACTTCATCATTCTGTTCGAATAATAATCTTACCGCCACGTTTGAAATAAGTTTTCTTGCTTGTAGTAATAATCTTCTTACGTTGATTCTGTCTAATGCCGATTCTCTAACTTGTAATGTTTTGTTACCGAAGATAATCGTACCTACGTCTGAGAATGTTGCTATTGGGTTAATTCTATTAACATATAACTCATCTCTTTCGTCTAATGTTAATTTCTTTTTCGCTTTAATTGCGTTAACTATACCTCTTGTGTAACCCGCTGATGCGAACCATGGGTAAGCCACGTTATCCGTTAAAGCTATGTTCTTTAATACCTCACCTGTTGGTGCCACGTAAACCTGTACTGAATTTTCAGTATCTCTTACCTGAATCCAAGGCCAATATGTTGCTGAGTAGTTAGAATCAAAACCGATATCCTCAATGTCACCTACAATCTCATCTACTGATGACCTGTTTGGTGAATCAATTACATATAATGAATCCGCTCTTTCTTCTTCAATCATATCGATTGCTTCACCAACTAAGGATGAATTGTCAAAGAAGTTAAGACCTGGTGTTGAGAATAAGTTAATGTCTACCGCTTCAGGGTTAGCATATGTTCTAATACCGTCTAAGAACGCGTAGTAATCAGAATTACCAACGTAAGGGTCAAACCCTGCGTTTGAGTATGGTGATTTACCTTTTATATATTGGTCACCGTTAGTTCTTTCTTTTCTAAAGATATCAAATCCGTCAAAACCACCTACAGGTGCTATTGTAAATTTACAACCAACTAATTTTTCAAAGTTTCCTTCTGATAACTCAAAGTTTTCATTAGTCTTAACAAACTCAACTCCGTTAGCTTGTGATGAAAGGTGGAAACCTTTAAGTAATTCTACACCTTGGTAATCACCTGAAAATTCAAAGAATGACGGGTCAAAACCAACTGTGTTAGAAACACCTAAATATGTTTTTCTTATTTTATCTGAGTTTACTACAATATCATTACCATCATTATCTATACCGATAATCTGTCCCGCAGTGTAGTATTCGTTTTTATAGTTAATACTTGCGTTAGAAGATGAAGCGAAGTTATAATCTTTAACCTCGTAACCTCTAAATCCTGATGGTACCGCGTCTATCGGTGCGTCATCAGATAATTCTAATATAATATAACTTGATTTTAATTCGTACTCACCATCAGATGTACCTACTTTTCTCGCTACGTAACCTGGTACGTCTGGATTCATAGAACATCTTGAGAATTTTTCTAAAACGATTGGACTTGCATCCGTATCGAAGAAATCTCTAACAATGATATCGAACTCTTGTTTTTCAATTGAAATGTTTACAAAAGAAATCTTAACCTCTCTTGCTGATGCGTCTCCGTCTGAAATCGTTGCGAATCTAAATAAATTAGATACAAAACCACCTCTTACTTCAGAAACAACATATGGAGTATATGATGATGTATATTTCGACTTAAAGTCTCCACCCTCATTTACACTATCTAAAGTTCCAGTATATAATCCTTTAATTTTTCCTGTTGCGATTAACCAATTTAAATAATTGTCATAAACCTTATCAACATAAACAGGATAATCATCAGGGTTTTTATCAAACGCCGATTCACCAATCACTTTAGTTATAAATTTCTTAGACGATGGTGATAAGTTACATGTAAAACTGTGTGCTCCTGCCGCAGATGTGAATGATAAATCAAAGTCAGCTAAAGCATTGTCGTTTACCACATCACTAGTAATCGTAATATTACTATTTAAATTGAAGTTTAAATCGTCACCTGTATATTCCGCTCTTGAACGTAATATAGCAATTGTCTTATTATGAAACTCTGAAAATCTTACGACATCTAATTCCATAACCACAATCTGTACTTTAATAACCCCCGCGTCGTCGAATTTACTTGCGTAAAATGCTAATCCGCTTTCATTTGTTCCTGTAAATTCTATTTGGTCTGCCCATTTAGAGTCTGACATTGGATAAACAACTTTATCCGTATCATCAACACCAATAGCGTTCCAATCGAATGTATTATAATATGGACCCATAACCATTACCTTATCTTCTGATAGGTTTAAGTTTACGAAATCTAAGAAACTTGTAGTAACACCTGCATTTGATTCAAATGAAGTATTAAGATAATCTGTTTCTAATTGACCTAAACCAGCGATATCTAAAGAACCATTATCAAGTTCAATAACAAAATCCGCTTTAAGTGAATTTGATTGTCCTATTGTTGTTGTATTAACACCAGCGATAGTTTTTATCGAATGTGCCGAACCTGCATCATAACCTGAATAACCCAATACTCTTGTCACAAATAATTGTGATGATTGAGATAGGTATGATTTTGCATAATACGGAAGTGGGTATTTTAATGTTTCACCCATCTTTTCAGGTGAAGAACCACCGAACATTGTTCTGAATCCATTATAACCCGAAACCAATACTGGTTCAAATGCGGGACCTTTTTTTGTTTCACCTACTAAACCTAAAGTAGATACACCAACGCTTTGAGAAACAAAACTCAAGTCTTTTTCTGATGTGAATACTCCTGGTGAGACGAAAACTCTGTTAGAATTTGCCATTATTTGAATATTTTTTTAATTGTAATTTATTTCTTTACTACTATAAATATTCAGTATTTTTATAAAAGACTTTTTATTAAACCGAATATTTATTAAGAGTATGATTATATTCATACTTTTTTCACACTACAGATAATGAACGACAAAAGGGTTAAAAACTTAAAAATCTCGGAATACCACCATAAACTACTAAAAGACCACTGTAATAAAGGGGGTCTTAAGATGTTTAACTTCGTGGAAAAACTAATTGAGGACAATTGTAAAGTGAAAAGAGATATCTACGGAGACGAAATATAATGTCGTAATTATTATAACTCCGAAGTTAGATAAACCAAACTCATTTTGGTTGTAGGTGTTGTCACAGGTGGAAGTTCATTGACCGTGATACTAAACTGACCTTTACTAAACGTATAATAGTCAGATTCAATTTGTAATAAACCACCAACATCTAATAGTATCATATCGTATATTGGAAATTCTAATGGGTATGTCATCTGTCCATCAACAAATTCAATAGTCTCTTTTTTAAGATTTAAAACACTCCCCTCCATAGAACTCATAGTATTATCAAAGGTATAAACAATCCTCAACACACTGTCTAATGGTGGTGGGGTAGTAAATATAATATTAGAACTATTACCGTTGTGTAAATAATCAACATGTTTAACCAACACTAAACCATTTAATTCCACATAGAACAGATTGTTTATTTTCTTTTGTGTTTTATATGTCGTTGTGACACCATCACTTAAAAACTTTTCTGTCGTAACTTCAACATTGTTTTTAATCACTTTTGTCATAACACCCGAAGAAGGTCCCTTAACATCTGCAATTAACTCTGTCATTATAAGTGTTCGGTCAATCGCTGGAGTTACTTCAAATTCTTCATCATCAATTAAAAACCCTTGTAATTGTATTGTGTAAGATTGTTGGTAGTATCTTCTACCTTCTAATGAATCTATTTGTGATTGGTCTGAAATACCTTCTAAAACCAAAGGTATATAATGACCTTTAACTTTAGTATAGGACTGTCTCGATGAAAACTTTTGCATTATTTTTTTATTAAACCTATTAAGCTCTCTCATTCTGTTACAAACAACAACAATATCAAAAGACATATCAACAGGGATTGGTTGTGGTATCTTATAGATGTCGGCTCCAATTCTATTTCCGTTCCACGTTGGTATTCTCCTATAAAAAAACGATTGTCTATCAGGTATTGTATATTGTAGTGATGGGTTGGTTCCAAAAGGAACTTCTGGTTTTCTAATTACAACAACAAAAGGTAACTCGATATTACCATCTTCGTCTGTAAATGGAAATGTGTTCGACATCTCTGCCCATCTTTGTATTGTTAAAATTCTTTCAATAAAATTAATAGTATTACCGTCACCCGTTTGAAATAATAAATTGTCCTTAACAAACTCCAACATACCAAAATCTAAGTCTTCGTGTAAAATAGACTCAGGAAGGTTAGTATCTTGATTTGTAATCTCTTCAAGAAGTTCACGTCTTCTTTCTAATAATTCTTTATTAGAATATACGTTTATATCATTTTTATATTTCTTAGGTAATCCCATATTATACTCCTTTAAATTGGTCACCACTTACAGGTGTACAAAGTAATGTTCTGTAAAAAGATTTGAATCCCCCGATTGTGTGTTTATTATCTGAAACCACTTTACCGTCATTGGCCACCTCATAATATCTTACCCTTGTCTCTGACTCATAGAATCCGATGTAATCCCCATAGGACACATCAATACCCTTCTCTTCTAAATGGTGTTTATATACTGATATTGTCATATTACCAGGTTCTAAATACCTACCCAATCCATTTGAATATGTTTTGTTGTCAGGAGCACCAATAAGAACCATCCCTTTAAATTCGGTCGGTGGTAAGAACTTAATCTCTCCTTTACCCGATTCACCATATACGTCATCAACAGTTTTAGACCTATCAACTCTAAATAAAACTAAATCAAAGTTTATGTCTCCGTGTAACCATTCCTCACCCATAGATAAATCTAAGTCAAAGTCGTCATACGAAAAAAACTTGTTTAATCTATTAATCGGTTGTTTCTTTTTACTCATACTAATAAATATCTATTGATTAAGTTTAGTTTAATGTTTATTATTGTGTATAATGCGCAATTATGATTCCAGAACAAAAAGCAATAGAAATATTAAAAAAATATGAGGGTGGAAATAACTATATTCTTGGGTGTAAAGAAAAACTATTCTTCACTAAAAGTTATAAACCATCACGCTCACAAGCAGAATACATAATTAAGAACCACGAAAGCACCCCTAAAGTGGCGAGGAAGTGGGTTGAATTGGATTCTTATTTTGGCGATAAGTTAAGGGAAGAAAGACTATTACCACAACCAATTAAAAAAATCTACATTGAAAAATTACTAACACAAACAGAAAAGGCTTTTCACATCTATGGTAAAATATTAGATAAAGCAGTATTAGAGTGTATGTGGATTCCTAAATCTCATATTATCACGTACAATGAACGAAAAGTTGAGGTCGATTGGGAACCATATAATCATAGACCACCAATGGAACACCAAAAAGAGGCAATCGTAAAATTATTAGGTAACGATAAATATATTTTAGCAGATGATATGGGGTTAGGTAAAACAACCTCAGCCATTATCGCCGCGGTTGAAAGTGGGGCTAATAAGGTTTTAGTTATCTGTCCAGCATCTCTTAAATTAAATTGGAAACGTGAAATTGAAAATTACTCTGATGAACCTGTCGCTATAGTTGAAGGTAAGAAGTGGGACGATGGAAAGTTTGTTATTATCAACTATGATATACTAAAGAATTTTCACGAAATACCAAAAAAGAATGACGACGAATTTAAATCTAAAATCTTAGATGAGGGGTTTGATTTAGTGTTAATCGATGAAGCCCATTATATCCAAAATAAACAGGCAAAACGAACTCAATTAGTAAATCACATGGTTAGACAGGTTGGTCGTGTTTGGTTACTTACAGGTACACCAATGACCTCAAGACCGATTAACTATTTTAACTTATTACATATTGTAGACTCACCACTTACTATTAATTGGGCGGGTTATGTTAAAAGATATTGTGACGGTTACCAATTCCAAGCGGGTAATAGAAAAGTGTGGAATGTTAACGGAGCGTCTAATTTAGAAGAGCTAAGAGATAGGACAAAACCACAAGTTCTTAGACGATTAAAAGAAGACATCTTAGATTTACCATATAAGATTATCACACCCATTTACCTTAACCTAAAATCTAAAGAATACGAAAGAGAAATCGGTGAGTATATCGAGTGGGCCAATAATGACAACACTAAAAAAACTTTGGCGGTTAAACTATCAAAACTAATGATGGCGAGACAAATAATTGCAGAATCAAAGTTAAATACGACTTATGAAATTATTGATAGCGCAATCGAACAAGGAAAAAAAGTGATTGTTTTCACAAACTTTACATCGACATTAGAAGAAATTGCTTGGAAATATAACAAACGGTCAGTAACCCTAAACGGTAAAATGAGTAAAGTTAAAAGACAAGAGTCGGTTGACCTATTCCAAACAGACGACAAAATACAAGTTTTTGTTGGAAACATTAAAGCTGCGGGTGTAGGGATTACCTTAACTGCGGGTGAGGTTGTTGTTTTTAATGACTTATCATTTGTTCCTTCAGACCATTCACAAGCCGAGGACCGAGCATATCGTTATGGACAACAGTCAAACGTTTCTGTTTTTTATCCCGTATTCGAGAACTCTATAGAAATGATTATCTATGATATTTTACAAAGAAAGAAAAATGTTATAGACACGGTTATGGGAGATAACGAAGATAATATGGGTAATTCGGTTATGGAAGACTTACTTTCGGCTCTCAAAGAGGGTTAAAGACTATTTATTATTTTACAACACACACTAATGGATTTAAGAAAACGTATTACGGAAGAAATAACAGAGGTTAAATATGACCAATTTCTTGTTTTTGTTTCTAGAGTGTTATCATCTAAATATCAAAAATTTAGTGATAGCCCCGATAAAATAAAAAACGATATTAGAAAATACGCAAAACAATTTGGTTTTCAATGGCAAGAATACCATTTAGTTGAAAAAGCAATCGCTAGTTTTCAATTCTCACCAACGTTCAATATAAATGACGAAAACTTTATTAAAGAACCAAAACTTAAAACATACCATATATCAACTTCGGTTCAGTGGAGCGGTTATGGTACCGATTATTATGAAGGGACTTTTGAAGGTTATTCTGAGGAGGATGTAGAAAAAAGGATTATTGAAGAATCAGAATGGCACGAATTAGAACTTATAGAAAGAGATTTAAGAGACTATGAAGCTAATGAAGTCGTTATTGATGACATATATGAAAAAGAGAATACAAACCTAAGAGAATCTAAAAATAGTAAAACAACAGATGAGTTTTCAATGTATGAAGACTACTACAAAAACCTATCCCCCGATTCCTTTAGTATTAAAAGAAAAGGGGACGAGATTATCATTAAACTTAAGAAGTAACTACATAAGTTCTGAAACTTGTTTTTGCCATTGCTTTGTAAATTCCTTTCCACTCGATAATTTGTGATTTAGGAATCCAAAAATCAAATTCTCCAATTTCATCCACACGAACTTTTAAGTCTTCCATAAAACGCTCAAGGTCGTCCGTGTTTTTAACGTATGGTACGTTGGTGTTTTTGGCACATGTTCTACCCATACCTGTAAGTTTTGACAACTCATCGGTTAATTTTCTACCACAACAACGACACACAGAACCAACAACAGTAGATAGTTTACCTCTCAAATGAACCGCCTTACGAGAAACACCGATTATGTGAGACACATCAATTTGGATTGGTAAGAAATCTAATCCCTTCTCTTCTTTGATATTACGACCCGTTCTTTGACCAACCACAATCGTTTCAACTTTAGGTAAACGTAAAGGTTTTACCATTTTGTTCTGAACCTTACGGTTTACAACGTTTAAACCGGCATCGATTTGTTTCTCGGTTAGTTTTCCGTATTTTTCATACTTAGATTTAAGGTCTAATACGAATTTATTATCCCCTTTGTAATCCATAATTTGCTCGATATTCTTACGAACTTCGATTGGTGCCATTGATTTAACTTTTTGACGAATGTTTGTGATTACTCTATCCGCAGCTGACAACTGTGATGGTGTTAATCGACCATACTTTGTGTATCCCGTCTTTAAAGAGTTTAAGAAAGAGTTGTTTCCGTTGTATTCGCTGATGAAAGAGTAAACTGTAGACATATTATTTATTTTTTTATGGTTCTTATTATTATACTACAAAGATAAGTAAAATATTCTATAACTACAAACTTATTTTAATGTGATTTGAAATATGGGGTTTAATGTTTTTACGGTATTTATATAAAAAGGATAGTATGAAAAATTTGAGTATGTTAATAACAGAAAGTATATCACCAATTAGTGTGGCACAAACACTTATGATAGAGTTCGGTAAAGGATATAATAGTGAATGGAGAGTCTTTTTAAATAAAGTTTTAGAACACGTCTATAAACCTCTTAATATGTGGTACGGTGAGAAAGACAACGAAGGTCGTTATAAGGTAGGGGTATGGACCAATGATGGTGTGTGGCACCCAATATTAAATAGGGTTAACACAAATTATATTGTTATGGGTAAGTTACTACAGGAATCAGGCGTTAATCTAAATCAGCCGACCGACTTAATATACGCGTCTTTTATACAGTATTTTAGAAAAAATTATCGTTCTATCGTTTCTGAAGATGGGGCTCTTTATAATTCAATAGTCTTACCAACGATTGGTAAAACATCGGCTAGAGGTGAAAAAACTGAAGAAGAAAGTATTAAACTACTTAAGGATTGTCCTCTATTTAATGGGTTAACTATTGAAAAATTAGGAGGGTCTGGTGTTGGTGCCGATATGATTGATGGTGTAGACGCTATCACTTATAAAAACACTCCTGATGAAATAACACACACAATTCAAATAAAACCTTTCACATTCATTAAAAAATCTGATTATGGTCATTTTATTAATGGGGTGGGACAAGCTAAAGAATATAGAACTAATTTTATTGTATTTGTTAAGGGGTCATCTTATATAGTTGCCGACGCTAAAAAATGTAAACCGCTAAAAGGTTCGTATTTTGTCTCAAAGGGTGGGATACTATTTCAAAAAGGAGTATCACAACTGAATGAAGATTTTAGTATTATGATGAACTTACTTAAGTTTAAATAAAACAAAGATATTTATAATAAAAACACATAATGGTAATAAATTCAAAAAACAAAGGTAAATTATACAAACAAACGATGCACTTGTTGGGAGCACCTATTCGTTCAATCGAATTAGATGACGACCAAATGGATTCTTTGTTGGAAATTTCTTTAGGTGAATATGAACAATTCATACAAGATTGGTTAATTGAATCACAATGGACATCGTTAAACGGATTAAATGTTGACGAACAATCATTGTCGAGAGCCTTTACAACTCGAAGTATGGATTACGAAACACAATATACATACGCATACTCTAAGATTGTTGGTTTACAAACAGGAGGAGATTGGGTACTACAAAAAGATTTTATAGAATTACAAGAAGGTCAACAAATGTATCACATACCAAAAGGACGTGAATTAAACGAACTACTTTGGTTTAACCGAGCTGAACTTAATGAATCACTTATCGACCCGTTTATGGGTGGTTTTGGTGGTTTTGGTGGTACAGGTATCGGAGGTGGTGGTGGATTCGCACAAATGGGTGTTATGGGGTCATACTTTATGATGCCAGCGTTTGACATCTTACTAAGGATGCAAGACCGTAACTTAAAGAATAGAATTATCGGTGGTGATTTAACATATAGAGTTACCGCAGCACCTGATGGTGGTAAATTCATTCACTTATTAAACGTACCAGGTGGTAGGTTTGACTTTGGTTCTAAATCGCTAAACCAATCAAAAGTATGGTATTGGTATTACGACACTGAAGATAGAAAGGCTTGTATGAAAGATAACCCTGACGTTATTAAATTACCTTCTGATGTTGAAACAGAGGATATGTCATGGGAAACGTTAAACAAACCTGGTCAAAACTGGGTAAGAAAATACTTTATCGCAACCTGTAAAGAAGCTTTAGGTCGTGTTAGAGGTAAGTTTGGTGGAAACTTAAAAGTTCCTGATTCGGAATTAAGTTTAGAATATGATTCATTACTTACCGAAGGTAAAGACGAAAAAATGAAACTAATCGAAGAACTACAAACAAGATTAGAAAGATTACGTCCTGATAAGATGTTAGAAAGAAGAGCAAATGAGGCGGAAAACCTTAATAAGACTCTTTCTTACAGACCATTCCAAGGACCATTCAACGCAATTTAATTTAGAGTATCATCGAATTAAAAAACCCATCGTAATTGATGGGTTTCTTTTTTTATTTAAATTTAAACGTTTGTTGATTTGTTTTAGGTTTAACAAAAGGTTTGGGTTGTGGTATCACTCTATTAGTTATTGATACTTTCTTCTCTACCTCTACAAAGTTTTTTAATAAATATTGGTTATGTTCAATTCTTTTATTATCAACCAATGACATTGTACCGTCTACGTACATATAATATGGGTCTATATTCACATCTTTCCAAAACTTAAGTTCTGTGTCAGATAGTGTTAATACCTCATCTAATGTGTCTTGGTCACCGTCTCTACGAGGATAACCTCTAACCAACTCTGTTTGACCTCGTGTGAAGTATTGTCTGTCGTTAGGGTCATCAACTAATATCTCATCTCTAATCTCCGTATTAAAGACAACTAACAAAGGTTCAATACGTTTATTAAATGCTGCCATATATCTTGGTATATTATACTCTCCTAACTTATCAGGGTGTTTTGTGATATCATCTTCAGGTATAAAATAACAATTAAGTTTTACGACATCTTTTACTTTTTGTACGTCACCGTGAGATTTACGTGCTCCATTGTTAACGTAATATATTGTATCACCTAAACCTACTTTAATTTCGTGTTTTAAAATTAACTCCATATGTGCCTGTCTAGACATTAATGAACCTGACTTAGTTCTCTTTTGTATGTGTATTTTATAATCTGAGGTTGATTGTTTAACACGTGCCTTATTCGCTATTTTAGAAAGAGGTATCTGTCTATTATAAATAACAGTCACATACTCATAATAGTACTCTAAAAATTCATGACCCTTACCATCTAATAATAATGCTAAACCTTTATCTAAAAAATCCGCAATATATGTGGACATTTTTTTAGACTTAATGGTATTACCTGTTAACTTAACCTTTCCCGTATTGGTTAAAAGGGCGTAATTCTTACGTGCTAAGTTAATTGTTGCTGGCCATTGTCCGTCAGTATCTAACCCCATTTCGTCTCTCATAAAGATGTCATTATACTCAGCAACATCTGCTTCAGAACCACTATACGTTTTACCTTCAACAACCAATCCGTTTAACCCTTTACCGACATATGTGTGTTCATCTCTACCCTCAGGAACTGAGAAGTTAACACCATCTGTGTCCATTACTAATGGTTTATATTCTCTCTCCATAAACCACATAATCATCTGTCTAAGGTATTGTCTACCTGTACATGTTATTTGTTCTCCCATATCCATATCTCCCCACGGAAAAACGTGTGGCGCTGATAATGAACCGAAAAAGGCGTTAATGAAAATCTTAATCGGTAATTGTTTACGATTATACTGAGAAGAGAGTTTAGGGTCTTCTACATAAAAATCAGCTGCCAATTTCTTATATTTAATACGAGTATCACGGAAATACTTTAACATCATCTTCATTGCTCCTGTTACGTCACACTTTGGAAAAACATCATGTACCAATTGTATTGATGGGTAAAGTGAAGAGTAATCGAGTTTTAGTACATCAGTTGAATACCCTACGGCAAGTAACCTTGATAAACCTCCCGTAAATGGTCTTTTCTCACCTCTCGATGGAATGGCTAAACCATTTTTATATGACCAAGCCTGCATAATCATCTTCCATAATGTTGCCGTACCCATTGTTGATAATCTTTCGTAGGTTGTTGGTACCAACTTAGACAGTAAGAAGTTTGCTTGATTGAACTCTTCATCGACAACCATAGTCTCATAAAGGTCATCATCCAAATACATTTCAATTATGTTCTTACCTGTTTTAATTTCAAATTGGTTTGGAAATCTCTGTAATATGTTTTCTGTACCAGGGTCACCTATTTTCTTAAACCCTCCCGACTTAGGGTTGTAGTAAAACTGTTCATTATCAAAGTAGGTTTTACCAATTTTATCCCCTTGTACATATACACGATTCTCTTTCTCAGCACCAATGAACTGTGTGATATACTTAAGACCCCAACTCTTAATGTCTGAGTTAATTGCTTGTGTCCTACGTACCGCATGTGCAATATCAATAATATTATACCCCCACATCATTGTTTGTGTGAAGTCCTCCATTTCATTGGCTAACTTAAGAATCGAATCTTTTTGTCGTAATGGTTTTTCAGGGTGTAAGGTTCGAGCAATCTTTTTAATATCTAAACCTAATATCTCGGCTCTACGTAATATAAAAGGAAAATCGAAAAAAGCGGAGTTATACCCACCAATCAATGTTGGTTTTATTTTATGTATTTCTTCAAAGAACTCTTCAATAATCTTAGCCTCTTCTTCTTCGTTTTCTGCAGATAAAGATTTATGATACCCTTTATTATCTTTCATCCCTATTAAGAATATTTTACTCGTTTCAGGTGATAGACCTGTTGTTTCAATATCGAAAACAAAACGGTGTAGTTCGTCATATTCTTCAAACCCTTTAAAAAGTCTTTTTTCTTTTTGTACTAAATACATCTCCACAGGTGGTAGTATTGTTATACAATCTGAATTATCACGACTCCACGGGTCTAAACCGCCCTTCCTAAAGAAGTTTACTAATGATGAATAAGATTTTGTTGATTTTACGATGTACCTAAGACCTGATTCCATTCTCGGGTCACCCATAGTATTAAGAGTTTCAATCATAATACCGTTATGTGTCATCGCATCTTTTTGTTGTGCTTTTGACCCATTATAGAAGTTCTTACCTCTAAGGTCACCAACCCAAGCGAATGGAGTAAAGGTGTCTGATTTGATTTGTTTGCCCTTCTCAGGGTCTTGAATAACTTTGTATACCTTGTCGGTTCTGTAGTCATACTCTAATGCGACAATATATTTTTCGTCGTCTTCTCCTAGTAGAAAGGATTCAATTTGTTCTGTAGTTACCATTTTAATATTGTTTTTCGTCTGAGACATTATCTCTCACACAATGGTGAGATTACTCTTTGACATTCAAAACAAAGATACGAAAAACTGGTAAATTATCAAATAATCGAAACGATTAATTCTTCTTTTATTGGTAGTATGGTCTCAGTAGAGACTCTGTACGTGTCGTTTAAGAATTGTATTTTAAATTCTCCTTTATATTCACCAATTTTTTTAGTGTCTGATTTGGTAAAAAGATATATGATGGAGTAATCACCATTTTCAAAAATTAAGTCACACTCACCGTTTAATATTTTATAAGCCCCTTTTTCATCGACCATATTAAAAGTAATAATAGAATTCTCAATTCTATCACCAAAAGGTTCTTTAAAGAATTTTTCGTCGTTATATAACGTAACCGATAAAATTGGTTCCTGTGAGTGTTGTTTTATAAAGTGTTCCATAATATTATAGTGTTGTTGTGTTATTTTTATCTTCAGGACATTCATCTAAAACCCTAATTGGGAACGATGGTCCACATCCAACCTCAAAACAACCAACGATATCATAACAGTCCTTTAATTGTTTGTAATTGTGTCTTATTTCAGATAAAGACAACGGGTTTGAGTGGAATCTACCTCTTGGTTGTTTACCCTCAAACGTTCCAAACATATTATAATCTTCACTAATGAAGAAATTATCTGAGAATCCCCAACCCTGTACAAATTCATGAACAGGTAAACTAGCTCTACGAGTAACAATATCTTCAAAACCATATATTGAACCATATAGTAACCCATTAACATAGACCTTTAAAGTACCAATTCGTTCTGATTCTGACTCTACAAACTTAGTTCCCAGTTCGGTACACATGTTATTAATGATACTTGAGTCTCTTTCAAATTTAACCGTAACTAAAAAGTTAGTATTATCATCACTACATATCGCCTTATCAAACGAATGTTCGTATAACGTAGAGCCCGTAACTAAATTACCTGAAGTAACTGTTACACTACTATCTCCACCACATGCGGTTGAAGAATAATTCTTTTCTTCTTCATCACAACCATAACACTCCTCAGTGTATCTTGCTGAACGAACAACAATACTTTTGTTCTTATCAAAACCAAATGCTATATTGTTGTGTAAATAATCTTTTTCGTAACTTCTTGATGTGTCCACCAATTCTCCGTCGACTAATTCTTTTTCAAAACCAACACCTAAATAATAAAACACACTAAAATCGGTCATATCTTTATTGTCGAAATTCATCACTGTTTCAAATGTCCAACCACATGACATTATATTTTGAAAAACTTGTTTTCCTGGTTTTTTAAAGTGATATCTATAAAAAAGATTGTTATCAAAACCATCCTTACCTACGAAGTTTGCCATCATAGATTGTGGGATAGTTGTATCACTAATGTAAAGGATTTCCCTATCGTTTGGGTTTACATCTATCGCTAATTTATCATCAAAAAGACGATTACTATACAATAAATTCATATTTGTTATATTTTTTACTTGTGGTGTAACATCGTAGAAATACCCTTTATTAAGGGATAATCCTAGTTCAGAACCTGAATTTTGATATTTATTTGTTATACTCATGATAATAATAAATATCTTTAAAGTTGTTTGATATTTATAAATAAAGAATTTTATCTATGGACCAAAGATTAAAACAGATTGTATTAGAGAAATTTGAGTCAAAAAAACAACAAAAATTCTTCTTTGCTAAGTGTAATGACGATTCACTTTCAAAAAAAGAAAAGAAGAAATGGTGTAATATGGCTGATGAATTCGCTAAAGATACTAACTTCAAAAAGTTACCTGAAAAGGCAACTGAAGAAGATATTGAAGAAATTGTAGATTTTGACGGGTCAATCCCGACATCAAAAATACCTAAAGATATTAGAGCTAAAAGTGTTACCGCTAGAAAGACCTCTGATGCACAAGTAAGTGCAACCTCTCAACCTCCATTCCAAAAAGGACATTATATGAGAAGATATTGGGGTGAGTCAGAAATGGACGATTCATTAGGATTTGAAGAAACAATGGGTAAGAACGCATCTTATGAAGAGGCGTTAAAATATTTTATGGACGAATTAGACTTCGAAGAAATCGACGCTAAAGAAAGATTAGAAAAAATGGGTTATATCCCATCATCAGAAGATAAGGTAAGACTTATCGAAAAGATGACTAAAGGTCAGATTGAAGAATATGTTGATTCGGTAATATCAAAAAAAGATTTACCTAAAGACATTTTAGAACCAACAATAGAGGAGGAAGATGATGTTGAATCTGAACCAAATCCAATATTAGATAGAAAATTAAAATTTTTAATAGATTTATCTGACGAAGATAAAAAATATATTATTAACAAACTTAAGTAGTAATGAATCGTAAATTACATAACAAAGAATTTCAAATACCGAACAACATTGTTAAACACTTAAACGAGACTTTAAAGAAAATGGGTCACGTTAAAGGTGAGGGAATGAAACGTTTACGTAGATTGGTCGAAGAAAGGGTTATGACGTATCAACAACTTAAGAGATTAAAATACGACTTTAAAAATATAAACCAAGAAGAAAATCCTGACTCGTTTAACCTTAATGGTGGTGAGGTTATGTATAAGTGGGTTAATACTACATTAGATAACGCTAGGAAAGAAATTGAACAACAGAAAAAATCGGCACAAAGAGCGGCTGATTTAACTCCGGGTAAGAGTAATGCTTATAGAAAGTCACATGAAAAGAATGGTCAAGTCCCTTCTGTGGATGTGAGCAGGTTATCTGAAAGTATTAAAAAATACCATAAACTAATTAAGTAATATTTATAATAAAAAGAATATGTCAAACGCAAACGAAAAACTAACAGAAATCGCAAATCAACAAAGAACTGCTTTGATGACCTCAAACACCTACGATGGTACTGAGAGTGATGAATATAGTTCTACCCACCCTAACGCATTATCAGATGGTGATGAAGCAGGTAAAGGGTTAACTAATACAACAGGTAGTTCGACTGATATACTAACAAGACAAACATTAGTTAATAGTAACGAATATAACGGAGCCAATTCTTACGGTTCTTCACACCCTAACGCACTATCAGATGGTGATGAGGCGGGTAAGGGACAAACTAATACTATTGGTGGAACGACTGATATATTAACAAGAGGTAATAATACATCGTCTAACCAATACGGACCATCAAACGAATATCCTAATTTCTAATGAAACTAATCCAGTCACTTAAATCCTTAATCATTAAAGAGGCCGTTAGTCGTGATACTATCGCTGACGCAATACGTAACAAAAAAGTTATTACTATTTTTTACGCAGGTGACCAAACGATTAATAAAGGATATAGAGAAATCGAACCTGTTGCCTTTGGTCCTCATAACGTATCGGGAAACGTTGTATTAAGGGCTTGGCAAGTTAGAGGGTCGAGTGATACTCCTGAAAACCAACCAGGGTGGAGGTTATTTAGATTAGATAAGATAAATAATAGTTCACCAACTAACGACACTTTTGAAACTCCTAGACCGTATTTTAACCCAAAAGGGGATAAGCACATGTCTCAAGTTTTTGAGATTGCAAAGTTTGACTAATCACAAAAATTACTTATATTTACTAAAAAATAGTATTATGGAAGGATTCGAAAAGTTACAAAACTCATTATTAGCCGCTAAGCAAGTTATGTCTAAGGTTGATAATAAATCGTACACAACTGGTAATGTTGATGCGTCTATGTTATCTCAGGACACAGACAATTTACAATCCTCACCACAACAACCATCTCCTCAACAAACACAGGTTAGTTCTAATAGAACACAAAGAGATGTTAAAAGTAATATGTCAGAGGATAAAATTAAAGGTTCAAACCTACCTGACAACATCAAACAATTAATGTTAGAGAATCCAATTCCTACCGTTAATTTTGAAAATAACTTATCATCTGATTTTATAGATGAGGTTGCTAAGAAAATGGAAGAACAATCTAAGTTCACTTCAGGGGGACAAAAAATACCTCAACCTGTAACACCAACACAACCAATACAACCAATACAAAGACAAACCACTTCTCTTAACTTAAATGAAGAGTTAAAGAGTTTTATTAAAGAAGCTATTACAGAGACTTTAGATGATATCGTAGAATCTAAGTTAAATAAGTTAATGGAGTCTAATAAAGAAATTAGTGAGAATCTACAAATTAGAGTTGGTGACTCTATGTTCATAGGAAAAATAACAGACGTTAGAAACGTTAAGTAATCTTTTGACTTATTATTATGGTTTAACTACATTTAAGTAGTTAAATTATAATTTATGTCAGAGCTTATTAAAATATTGGTATTACCATCCGACACTTCAGGTATTGGTAAATATCGTTCATTAGACCCACACATTTACTTAAACAACCATTACTCAGACGAGTTCTTTGTTGACATTGTTTTTGATAACGTGGAGAATATTAATTTCAATGATTATCACATCATACATTTTCATAAACGACTGGTCAGAGGTAAAGACACTGAATGGCAAGTAAGTAAGATTAAAGAAATCCAAAAAGGAGGTTCTAAGGTGGTTATGGACGTTGATGATTATTGGTTATTACCTAATGGTCATCCATTACAGAAGACATATAATGATAACGGATATTCTAAAAATCAATTATCGTTATTAAGGTCTGTGGACTATGTAACCACAACAACACCTATCTTTGCATCTAAACTAAAAAGTATTGGTATAAAAAATGTCATAGTAATTGAAAACTCTATCGACCCTGAAGAAAAACAGTTTAAAGGTGAGACTAAAAAAACTGATAAACTTAGGATTGGATGGTTAGGTGGTTCTTCTCACGGTGAAGACATTAAACTTATGGATGGAATGTCAGGTAAGATGGAATCTCAATTTAAGGATAAGTATCAGTTTGTTCTTTGTGGTTATGACACTCGTGGTAACATTATCGAACAAACCCCTCAGGGACAGAAGAAAAGACCCGTTAAACCATGGGAAACCTCTTGGTTTGGATATGAAGCAACCCTAACTAATAAGTTTAAAAATTTATCTGACGATTATAGGGAACATCTTTTGAAATTCAACAGAGATTTAGAGTATGACGATTCTAACGAAAACTATCGTAGAATATGGACTGAACCGATTAACAAATACGCGTTGGGTTATACTCAATTTGACGTATCTTTGGCCCCATTGGTTGAAAACGAATTTAACTCAATGAAGTCAGAATTAAAGATAATCGAAGCGGGTTTCTATAAGAAAGCATTAATCTCTCAAGATTTTGGTATGTATTCCTCAACATTAGTCAATGTTTGGAATAGAGGTAAGTTTAACGATAAAGGTACCGCATTTTTGATTTCTTCAAATAAAAATCATAAATTTTGGTTTGAACACATTAAGAGATTAATGAACAATCCTTCGTTAGTCGAGGATTTAGGTGAGAGATTATATGAGAGTGTCAAAGACAAGTATCACCTTAAAACGACTACAGAGAAAAGAAAAGAATTTTATAAACAATTAATAAATAAATAAAAATGATGAATTACACGATTACAGTAGGTTACGAAACTGAAAACTTAGACAAAGACGGAAACCCTAAAATGAAAAAATCACGTTACTTAGTAGAGGCACAGTCCGTTGAAGAGGCGATGATTGTTATTGCAAAATACAGAAGTGAAGATAGTAGAGGTTCTGAAGTATTAACAATTACTAAAGCGACATATGAGGACGTATTAAACTCAACACTTTCTCCAAAGTATTACACTAATTAAAAATGGTCACATTAGATAAACAAAAATTAGAGAGAAACATTAAAAAGTTTGAAGAGGTTAATGAGAAATATAATATTTTCACAAAAGACCTTTTAGACTTTTTAGGTCAGGGATTTTTTCTATCCCCCGCATCTCCTATGAAGGATATGAATAACGCCTTTCCTGGTGGGTTATTAGACCACACCATAAAGGTTGCTAAATATGCCGTTTATCTGAATAAATCAATTCCCGAATCAATACAGGAATCTATGGAATCTATACTTAAGGTTTCGTTTTTATCTGAAATTGGGAAGACATTTTTATTCACCCCTTGTAAAAGTGAGTGGCATATGACTAATTTGGGTAAATACTTTGAGTATAACGAAGAGTTAGTGTCAATGAGGGTAGGAGAAAGGAGTGCTCATTACGCTCTCTCTAACGGTGTTAAATTAACGGAAGACGAATACCAAGCAATCTTAAATCACGATAAAAGTGACGATGATAAACAAGTAAGATGGTACACAACTAAATTAGGTCAACTATTAAAACAAGCGACAGACTTAGCCATTTTAGAAGAAAAAGAAATGAATAATGGAAAATAACTTTGATTACGAAAAATTAACACGTATTGTCACTGAAAAGTTTGGTAACTTATCTGACGAAAATTTTGATGTCGATGATGTAGATTTTGATGAGAATAAAATAAACGAACAATTCTCTGAGTTAACTAATGAACTTCAAAAAGCGATTATTGAAGAAAATAAACCAGTGGTAAGTTTAGGGTTTATTAACAAATCAAGTAACAAAGACCCTGAATATGTTTATGACGGAGATAGTGGTTTTGATTTAAGGGCTAACTGTGGTGATGCAATATGGCTTAAGCCATTGGAAAGGTATGTCGTACCGACAGGATTGTTTTTTAAAATACCTGTGGGATATGAAGTACAGGTTAGACCAAGAAGTGGTTTAGCAGCAAAACAAGGTTTAACTGTACTAAACACACCGGGGACAGTGGACCAAGGTTATACGGGTGAGATTAAAATTATCTTAGTCAACTTATCTAATGAAACTACAAAGATAATACAAGGTGATAGAATAGCACAAGCAGTGTTATGTCCCGTACTAACTAAGTTAAGCGCCACTTTGAGTTCTGTGGATTCTTTATCGGATACTGATAGAGGTGATGGAGGTTTTGGGTCTACAGGAAAAAATTAATAAAGGGGTTAGACTATCTATTGATTTTTGACGGTTATAGATGATATTAGTAGTATCATAAAGTGATAAATTAAATACAATTAATTTGGGAGCACGAAAAAATAAAAATACAGAACCACAACTACCTTTACATAGAATGTCTAAAAAGGAGATTGTACGTTCACTCATAAAAAATCCTAAGAAAAAATTTCTAACTGAAGCACAGAAAGATTATTGGAATATCTTAGAAGAAAATCAAATAACTCTATGTTCAGGACCTGCGGGTGTTGGTAAATCATATGTGGCTATGATGAAAGCCGTTGAGTTACTACACAGAGAAGATAATAAGTATGAAAAAATAATAATTGTTAGACCTGCCGTTGAGGCCGAAGAGAAACTAGGTTCATTACCCGGTGGAGTCGAAGAAAAGTTAGACCCTTATATATTTCCAACATATTACTTATTAAACAAAATCATAGGAAAAGAACAAAGAGAAAAATTAAAAGAGATGAATTACATCGAAGTATTTGCCCTTGCTTATATGAGGGGTATGAATATCGATAATTCTATTTTAATTTTTGAAGAAGCACAAAACGCAACTCCAGGTCAAATGAAACTACTACTGACAAGGATTGGGTTTAATTCTAAATTCTTCATTTCAGGGGATTTAGAACAGACAGATAGATACAAAGATAAAAGACAATCAGGTTTATACGATATTGTTAATCGTTTAGGTGATGTGAAAGATGTCGGAGTATTTGAGTTTGATAATAAAGATATCGTTAGGAACCCTTTAATCTCACAGATTTTAGAGAAATACGACTAAATATAACAAACTTTACTTTAAGTATAATAAATCTATATTTTAATGATGAAACAAGTGTATATTAACATTACAGGAGTATTACGAGACACATTCGCAAAGGCAGCGTCTGAATATCGTAAGTATTATATCGAATCAGATTCTGAAGAAGAGGAAAGTTTTGAATATGATATGGTTTTACCTGTTAACACAAATAACATCTCAAACCATTTTAAATTTCAAGATGAAGACGAATTAAAGTATTTCTTCTTTATTGAATTTGCTATGGAAATATTTGGTCATTCTGCCCCAACATATATGGGCGCTTTTAAAGACCTAACAGACCTTTTGAAAGAAAAGAAAGATTGGGAAATCACAATAGTCTCTGATGAATTAGGTAAAGGTAAAGCGGCGTCTCTATTCTTTATGTCTAAAAATAGTAGTTATGTCGATAACTATAAGTTTTATAAAAAAGACACTATTGATTCAATGTGGGAAAATTGTGACATATGGATTACAACTGATTGTGAGGTTTTAGACCAAAAACCAAACGATAAAATATCAATAAAGGTTGAAACTGAATATAATAAAGATTATGAATCTAACCATTCAGTAGAAACATTAACGAGTGTAAAAGAAATAGAGTTATAATGCCAAACGAAGACAAATCATATCTAATTCCATATACCTTAGACGTTGAGGGGTTATCGTATATTTTAGATTTAGACGCTTATCACGAAGCCGTTAAAATGCCACCAAGAAAAGTGGTTAAAGTGATAGAAGATGAGAAAGGTGTCGAAAGTGAAATAGAAGAAATGGAAGATGGGGGATTAAACGTTTCCAAATATGAACTTTTAAAATATGTTTTAGAAGTTGTTATGGACGAAAAAGGCGGGGAAGATATTGACTCCGCAATGGGAATATCATATGGATTTAAAAAAATGCCGTTCTCATTTAAATTAAGTTTCAATACATTACTAAACTATGGTATAATTAAACCATTAAATTAAAAACAAAAAAAAATGTCAAAAAAACAAGAAATTTTCGAATCAATAGAAAGTCACTACAATGACTTTGTAGAAAACCACAATGGAACTACTAAAGCGTCTCAAACAAGAGCACGTAAATCAATCGGTGAGATTAAGAAATTAGTAACTGATTATCGTAAATCTTCTGTAGAGGAGCAAGGATAAGATTCACAAATAAATTATTAAACCATTAAATAAAGAGCATGGATAAAGTAAAAGTAATTAACGAGGCTATCGAACGTCTCGACAAATTAGAGTCGAACGTTTATGTGTTCGTACAAGATGCTAAAGGTAATGCTAAAGCATCAATCAAACATTCTTACGATTTAGTAAGAGCGTTAAATGAGAATGAGTTCAACGCTCATATCTTAGTCGAAAATAAAGACTATGAAGGGGTTTCTTCTTGGTTACCATTAGAGTATGATGAAACACCTGTTGTTTCAATAGAAGAGGGTAGCCTTCAAGTTAGACCTGATGACTTAGTTATCATACCTGAGTTATTTGCTCACGTAATGGAACAAATTGCGGATATGCCATGTAATAAAGTAGTCCTATGTCAGTCATATGATTATTTATTTGAAACATTAAAACCAGGTGCTACTTGGAATTCCTTTGGGTTTAATAAGGTTATAACTACAAGTTTAGACCAAAAACAATATCTTAATGACTTATTTAAGAAACAGAATATCGATGTTATTACACCCTTTATTTCTGAATTGTTTACAAAGTCAGATAAACCACAAAAACCAATTATTTCTATACACACACGTGACCAAAGAGATACTATGAAATTAATTAAATCTTTCTATGTGAAATACCCACAGTTTAAATGGGTTACATTTAGAGATATGAGAGGATTAACTCAAGAAGAATTCGCGACAACATTAAGAGAATCATGTTTATCTGTTTGGGTTGATGACGTTTCAGGTTATGGGACATTCCCATTAGAGTCTATGAAATCAGGAGTACCTGTTATTGGTAAAATACCGACTCTTAAACCTGATTGGATGACAGAGGATAATGGTATTTGGACTATAGATTCAAACCAAGTTGTGGATTTAGTTGCGTCTGTATTTAAGGGATGGTTAGAAGATAGAATACCATCGGACTTATACGATGAAATGGATTCAACGGTAAGTAAATTAACTTATGAAACATTCACAAAAGAAACGTTAAATGTTTTTACTAACATAACAAAAAAGAGAAAAGAACAATTAGAGTTCACAGTCGATAAATTTAAAGAATTAGAAGAAAATGATTAATTTAATTTTACCTATACATACAATCAATAAAGAACTCAGGTCGAGATTTGAGACATTTATGGAATCAGTATCTAAACAAACCGTTAAGGATTTTACATTAACTATTGTTTATAAACCAACAAAGGAGTTAACAAAATATTTGAATGAATATAACTTAGAATCTTATGTGTCCTTATTGGAAAACACCGGAGAAACTGATTTTTGTTCACAAATTAATTTTGGTGCACAAAACACTAAATCAGAATACATTGCTATTACTGAGGTAGATGATGAGATTACTCCAACATACATACAAAACGCTATAGAACACATTAAGGCATATCCTGATGTATCAACCTTTCTACCTATCGTCATAGACACTAACTCAAATGGTGAGTTTTTATCATTTACAAATGAATCTGTTTGGGCAATGAACTTAACAGAAACTATAGGGTACTTAGACAATGAATCATTATCGTCTTATGAAAACTATCAAACAAGTGGTATGATTATTAAAACGTCTGTATATAACGAAGTTGGTGGTCTTAAGAGTAAAGTTAAATTATCTTTTGGTTACGAATTTTTACTTCGTTTAACACATATGTCTAATGAAGTATTTGTTATACCTAAGTTAACTTATAGACATACAAACTTTAGAAAAGGTTCTCTTTTTTGGGATTACAAAGAAGGAGAAAATAAGTTAAGTTCTGACGAGGCAATGTTTTGGTTAGAGACGGCAAAGAAAGAGCAATTTTTCACAGAAGACCGAGCGATAACATACCAAGACTAAAACTTATTATGCCTAGACCTAGAAAAAACAAACAATACTTTGGTCCTGAGGAGGAAGCTGCAGTAGTAAAATATTTAGAAGCTGAAACCTATGAGGAAAGAAATCTGATTTATAATCAGAGTCTTAGAAAACCATTAAGTAAAATGGTCGAAAGCATAATTCGTAGATATAAACTATATCGTAGAGACTTCGATTATGAATCTTTACATACTGACGTATCATCTTTTTTAATCACTAAAGCGGATAAGTTTGACCCGTCTAAAGGGTCTAAAGCATATTCATACTTCGGTACAATATGTAAAAACTATTTAATGGGTGCAATATTAAAAGACCAAAAAGAATTAAATAGAAAAATATCTTATGAAGACATATCATCCTCAGTTGAGAGTAGACCTGATATGACATACTTCTTACATAACGACTCTTTAGATTATGAAGATGTTGTTAAACGTTTAGTTAAGGAATTAGAGGATTTTATGGAAATCACTAACCTTAATAAAAATGAAGAAAAGCTAGGATACGCGTTAATAGAAGTGTTCACTAATTACGAAGTTATATTTCAAGGAGGAGAAGGAAATAAATTCAATAAGAACCTTATATTATTGTCATTAAGAGATATGACATCTATGACTACAAAAGAAATTAGAACGTCAATGAAAAAGTATAAAAAGATATACTCTGAGATGATGTTACAGGTAATTAAGGAATAAACTATTTATTTAGTATGGGAAGAACAACTAAAAAAGAAATTAATTTTTCACAAAAAAGTTTAATGGCACTTCTACAGGAGATATATAACGAAACTGTAGAGCAGAGAAATACCGCAATTAGAATACAAAATAAGATGTTAGGGTTTATGAAAGGACCTGAAGACTTAACCTTATTGGGTCCTATTATAAAAGAACAACAAAAGATATTAGATAGTGTTTTAGAGAAAAAACTATCATTAGCTAAACTACAACAGGTCATCATACAAAAATCATCAGAAGGTCGAGAAGACATTGGTGGTTCTTTAAGTGATGATGATAAAGAAATGTTAAAAGATTTGGTTAATGGGTTAGGTAATGACACACCGTCTGACGATAATTTTAATATGTAATGGGATTAAAGACGGAACAAAGTAAGTTAGATAAAGGTATCGACTCAATAAAGTTGGTATTACAGTCAATGTCGGACATGAAGAAAATCGACCTTCAGTCTGTTGGTTCCTCATATTTAGACACAAATAAGTTAAAGAAAAAATTATTAGGTGATGGTAGTGGAAAATCAATCAACACTGATTTTATTGGTAAATTAGTTAATACATTACTTCAAAGTTCTGGTGGTGGTCCTGATAAAGTCAAAATATTCGTTAAAAAAATCATTAAGAAAGTTTCTACAGATTCACCAAAAATAACTAAAATTGTTATTGAAGAATTATTTAGGGCTATTAATTGTGAAACCGATTTTTCATTAACGGGTATCGAAATAAACCTGTCTCCTGAAGAAATAGACTTCTTTGATTTATTAAAAGTTTCTCCTGAAGGAATGCCAGGTAGAGTAATGTACGAAAAAGGTGATATAGAGAACGAACTGTATCCGTTACCTCTTAATAAAATGTTATACGACGTTACTATAAGTAATGACCTAAATTCCCCTAAAACATTTACCTCAGCAAACGGTAAAGAAATGTTTGACCTTAGTTTTGACGACTTCACTCAAGAATATAACTTAAAATTTAAGGACATTAACGTAACCGATTTTGTCTCTCACTATTACTCATCTTTTGAACTATTCAATACAAAAGATTTAATGTCTGATTTGATGGACCAACTATTTGGTGTGGTTTCAATTGATGTCTCAACCAAAAGGGTAAAGTCATTTGCAGAACTAAACAAGATGATGCAAATTTTGGCTAGTTTATGTAGTGACTTTTACGAACAGGATGCGTTAATACAAGAAAGTTTAATTGATGGTTTGTCAACACAAGACGAAGATTTGTCTTATGAGTTTGATGATGAAGATACACGACAAATTGAAGAAGAATTTAATTATAAAATTAATAAAATATATAAATTAGTTGATTGTGGGAACTTTGAAGGTGAGATGAATACGGATTTATTAATCGATTCTTTACTCGATTTAGATTCAGATAACATTTCTGAGTCTGAGGTATTAGAAGGGTTATTACAAAATATCGGTAGTGGGTTCGTAGAACAATCAGGATTTGATGTTCCTACGATAAATCTTAACCTTAATTTAGACATATTCAAACAATTACCAACAACAATAATGAGTAAAGTACTGGGACCAAAAGCGGTTCTACCATTTGTTATATTAACTAAGGCTATTGATTCATCCAAAGAAAAGGGTAAAGATGTGAAGGAATTCGCTGAAAATAACAAACGTTTTATGACTCGAGTTGGTAAAAGAGTGTTTGATATGTATAAAAAAGAACTAATGGATGAAATTAAAAAAGAGTTAACTCAAATAGTTTCTATGGTTCTTAAAGAAATCGCTAAACAACAATTAAGAGGGAGATATGCAATTATACTCGCCCTATTATCTATGTTACACAAATTTATAACCACAACAGACTTTAGTACGTGTATAGGTATCATTCAGGGGCTATTATCTTTACTTAACCTTAAATCCGGCATACCTTTAGGCGTACCGTTTCCACTTCTTTATGGTGCATACGCAAGGGAAGGGGCGAACTCAACAAGAGCTTACAACAACGCGATTCAATTCATGGAAAAACAAGGTGTGAGTCTTGGTAGTTTACCTGACGGTTCACCAAATAAACATATACTATTAATAGATTCTATTATGAAAGGAGCTATGAAAGAACTAGGTGAGAATGGGGTTAATCAATTTGTGTCATTACCAGCGACTGGAGCTCACCCATTAGGTCCTGTAGTAACACCATTTGTAACAGGTAAGTCAGTACCACTAACATCATATTAAATGGATATAAAGATAATTTTAGAAATTGCAGAGAACGTATCGAAAAGGTCTAATAAGGATTTAATCGAAGCGGCAACTATTTTAACAAAGGAATTTGAAGATACTAAGACATTAATGATTCAATTATCACACCATTTAGATAATGTGGAAAATAGTTATTATCAAATCTCCGAAGAAGTTAAAAAAAGAAAAGGTATAACAGATGTCTAAACTCATTTTTAAGGGTGTTGTAAAAGACAATAAAGACCCAAAATCGTTAGGTAGAATTAGAATCGACCCTGTTGAATGGATTGTTTCTGATGAGATTTATGTTACAGAATATTCAGGAAAGTATTCAGAACAAAAAGACAGGTGGAACGCAGTCTCTGACCCGTTTATGTTTGTACCATTATTACCTAACCATATCAATATGGTTCCTAAGGTGGGCGAATCCGTTAATATATTATATACCGACACCGACTCTAAATTTATAGATGGATACTATATACCAATGTCTATAGTCGACCAAGGATATCCAAACCCTTCAAGTGCGGAGCATATGATGTCACAATCAAAAGAGGGGTTAAAGTATAAGAAAGCAAAAGACATTTATAAATCAACGGGAGAGTTTGTTAAAAAAACTTATGACGGAGCAATTCCTAAAACTGAAGATTTTGCAATATCGAGTAGATTAAACTCAGATATTATTTGGACTCAAAAAGCGATAGTGATTAGGGCTGGAAAAATTAAAGACGATGAGGTTGTCTCAAAAAGAGAACCCATTAGAGACTCTAATCCTGCAATGATTCAAGTATCTAAATTTGATACGACAACGACAATAAGTGAAGGTAAAGAAATCACCTCTAAAGTGAATCAATTTGTACATACTGAAGTATTAATTGAATACCTTATTGATGACCTTAATTGTGATGGAAATTGTACTTCGACACTTTATGTGTATAAATTGTCAAAAGAAAAAGAAATAACAGAAACGTTATACTTTAATCAAACAACTGAAATTGAAAACGATAAAAAAGAATTGTTATTTTCTACTATCGTTAATGGTGATGATTTAGAAGATTTATCTTTTAATATCAGACATGAAATTAAACAGATTATAAATCGTGGATTAACAGGGTTAAGTTCTTTAGAGAACTACATTAAACACCCCTCAAATGTTGACCCACAAAAAATGACATCAATATTTCCATTATATTTTAGAAACGTACCAACACAATATGAGGTAGAAAAAACCAACGATGTTTTTAATAATGAGATTTTAAAAAATATACACATTAAAACAAGAAAAGGGTTTGGTCTTTTATTTAGTAATGAAGAAGATAACACACCTGAGAAGGAGATAAAAATAAAAGAGACTATCGTTAAAAACTCTGATAAACCCAATAAAAACATTGTGGTATTATCAGATAAAAATTACATACTCGCTTACGGTAATAATATCCCGACATCTAAAAAAGGAATTAACTTCTCTAAAATATCTAACTACGAAATTAGTCAGGATGAAATAATTAATAATATAGAACCTGAAACATACGCGTTGGTAAGGGGTGAACAATTACACGAACTTTTAGATATAATTTATCTTTACTTAACAACTCACGTACATAACCCCGCAGAGCCACCCGTTGTATTTCCAAACATAAAATTAGATATAGAGGAAAAATTTCAAAACTTTAAACAGAATATCCTTTCTAATAAAATTAGAATTAACTAATTACTGGATATTTATAAATAAAACATTTGTAATGTCTATATTTAAATCTTATTTCAGTAAGAACAACACAATCATAAGTGATTCGTATACCAACACGGCAAAGAACCCTGTTAGTGAATTATTTTATGGTGGGTTTCACACTAGATTCCTATTACAAATTGATTTGTCAGAATTAATCCATAAAATTACTGATGGGTATATCAATACAAATTCAATTGAAAAACACATATTAAAACTAACTAATACTATTAACCCTACAGAAAATTCGTATTTTAATGAAATTACGAGTCTTAATTCTAAAAGGGCAACATCTTTCGATTTAATAGTGTTTAAAGTAAATAAAGAATGGGATGAGGGTGTTGGTTATGATTATATTAACACTTCTAACCAATTTCCATTACAAAGTACTCACTCTGACACTTCATCTAATTGGTTTAGTGCGACTAATCTTAATGATTGGACTCAGGCGGGTGTGAATGAAGGTGAAATCATTTCAACACAACATTTTGATAATGGTAATGAAAATATAGAATTAGATGTTACTGATTATATCAATGATGTATTAAACGGTACTGAAACACATTACGGGTTAGGGATATCTTTTGACCTTCCTTACGAAGCAATCAATACATTACAGATATATCGTAGTGTCGCATTTTTTACTAAGTATACTCAAACGTTCTTTGAACCTTACTTAGAAACTACATTTAATGACCACTTCATTGACCACAGAAATGACTTCTATACAGGAGTTGTTAGAAATTTAATATTATATGTAAATCAAGGTAACGAACCAACAAATTTAGATACTGAACCTACGGTAGATATAATGAACGGAGACGAAATATTACTTTCAAATTTACAATCAGAACATGTTAGTAAAGGAATATATAAAGTATCTTTCACTGTTGACCCACAGTCTTGTCCTACCCCACTTATTTTAAATGATGTGTGGAAAGGAGTTTCAATAGACGGGTATAGTCTTTCTGAGATTAATCAAGAATTCACATTAAGACCGTCTTCGGAACTATTTAAGATTGGAACCGACGAATTAAACCCTATAGAGTATAGTTACTCTTTTACTGGTTTAAAAAGAGACGAGAAAATCGTTAGAGGGGATATTAGAAAGGTTTATGTGGATGTTAAAGTCCCATTTACATATGACGATAGAGTACAAATAGACAACTTAAAATATAGGATTTATGTTAAAGAAGGTAATACGTCTATCGATGTGATACCATTCACTGATGTAAATAGAGCATATAATTCAAATTATTTCTTATTAGACACTAGTATGTTAATACCGAATAAGGAGTATCATATGGATTTACAATTAGAAACAAACAGAGAAGTTAATACCTATAGAAAGGAAATTAGTTTTTATGTGATTAGTGAAAAATAATAATATGAAAAAGAAGATTTATATTAAAGAATCAGGGTTACTTGATTATATTACAGACACACTAGGAGATGCGATTCCACAATTAGCCGCTACGGTTGATGGACCTGATTTATTGGTTACAATCCCCGCATTGGCAAAGAATATTTTCGAGCTTAAACGTAATAACAAAAACTTTGATGAGTATATAAAATCTAACCCTGAAATTAATGAAGATTCGATTAAAGAATTATCAGAATATGAAGATAGTTTTAAAAGAGATTTAATCGATGTCGTACAAAGAGTTATCGAATCATTACCGGGTTCAGGTATTGGTTCTATCACTTCTTTTAGTGTTGGGTTTTTAGAGGATTTAATATTAGAAAAGTTTATAGAAAAGATTATTGATTTCAAAACTAATCATTTATCTAATATGCCGTCTATACCATTATTAAATGACACTATATCTGAAAGTCTTAATCATTTAGAAACAATTAATAAGTTACAGGTAGATTTTGAAGAATCCTCTAAAGAGTTAACTGAAGTCACAATATTAAACCCTGTTAAATCAACAAAGGTTACGGGTAAATTTAAAGAACCCAGAGGTGGTGGTACAAGAACACATTATGGTGTTGACTTGGCTTTACCATCGGGTAGTAACATAGTATCTCCTTTAGATGGTGTTATAATTAAGGATACCGGATATAATAATAATGCTTGTGGTGGTACAATAAAGATTCAACATGGTGGTAAAATAACGACTCGTTATTGTCACGTTAAAAAGATAAACTTTTTAAAACTTGGTACTCCCGTTAAAAGAGGTCAGGTTATTGGTTTGTCTGGTGGTGGTAAAAATGACCCAAATAGAGGTCGTTCTACAGGACCTCACTTACATTTCGAAATGAAAAAGAATGGTAAGTTAGTGGACCCTATGAGATACATCAACAAAGATGAAGGTGTCGAATTTACCGAAGAAGATTGGGTAAATAGTGGTTTTAATAAAGACAATTTTTCAAGTCTTGTATGGTCAGATAATCAAACTACCGATGTTAAAGACGCAACCCCTGAAGAGTTAGCGAAATTTAGAAAAGTAATGAGTACCGTTTTTAAAGGTATGGGTAATGATTTAAAAGAAAGTTCTAATGAGTTACAGTTTCATTTAAGTAATAATCTTTTAATTACTGAAAATATATTTAGACATGGTAGTCCGAAATACTTTAATTTAATTAACGAATCTCGTGAACTTTATAATAAAGGGGTCGGTGAATGGTCTGAAGAGGAAATTGAATTATTAGAATCTGACTGTGGTAAATTTTTCATATATGAAGGTGAGAGATTACCTTTCGACTTCCCAATGATTAATGAATCCGAATATAAAGGTAAAGACATCGAATTAAACAAACCTAAATCGGGAGGTTCTAAGAAGTGGTATGTTTACGTTAAAAACCCTAAGACGGGTAAAGTTAAAAAGATAAGTTACGGTTCTCCTGATATGTCAGCCAAATGGAATGACCCAGGAGCTCGTAAATCATTCGTAGCAAGACATAGATGTACTGAGAAGAAAGATAAGACTAAAGCGGGTTATTGGGCTTGTAGAGCACACAAAGATTTCGGTACAAACGTTTCAGGTAGATTCTGGTAATGGTATACGAACAGGAAAATATTAGTAAAGATAAATTCAAAAGGACATTCACTGAGGATGTGGATTCTGAAGAACTCGTATGGCATAGAGATTTAAACACTCGTGAGGTTTTTATAGAGCAGAGTAATGGGTGGATGTTACAAATGGATGAAGAACTACCTCAGGTCTTATTAGAAGGACGAACATATAAAATCCCTAAGATGGTCTATCATAGAATATTTAAAGGTACTGGTGACCTTAAAATAACCATATCAGAAAAACAATAATACAAAACGAGTTAATTCTCGTTTTTTTTTGTCCCTATAGTTAATATCACACATCCGTAAAGTTATTTCAAAAATCTTATCACGTTACATCTCTATTGTAAAGAAAATCCCTTTTTCTTAGCATAAAAAAAGGGTCCCCGAAGGGACCCTTAGTTTTTAGTATATTACTAAGAATTAAGATTATCTTAATTCAGAGATATCAAATGATTGAATACCCGCAACAGAAATAACACCATAGAAACGGTTATTAACCATTTTCTTAGCGTATCTCGTCATAATACCCTTTATCGGAGTAAAGTTAAACGGGTTATACATTGTAGGAGTTAACTGTAATGGCACGTATGGTGCGTATACATATCCTGTATCAAGTAAAGATGTACCTTTATGTCCCATTAAGATTTTTCCTGCTGGGAAGTAAGGGTCTCTGAATACTTGGTATCTTCCTGCTAATGTACCAACCTTTTCAATACCCATGTTGTATGAATCTTGTTCAGGTGATGCGTTAGATACGTGGAAGTACTCTAAATCGTCAAAGATAGCTGATACTTCAGAAGAAACAACAATCCAGTTAGCTCCACCTCTTAAGGTAGATTTGTGAATTTGTGCCGAAACTTGGTTAATCTTAGTGATTAACGTTTGGTTCCAATCTTTTTGAGTGTATCCCGCAAATGAAGCTCCGTTGTTACCGTATTTCCATTCGTTAGCATCCCACTTCAATTGCCATGCTGCACCTTTTCTTAAGTCTCTTAAGATTTCTCTATCGATTTCTGCTGCTACTTGCTCAGATAATAAAGCCGTTAATTCAGCTTCAGCATCGATGTTATGGAAAGCAGAAACGTCTTGTGCCAATTCTGGTGACCAAGAAGCTCTTAATTTTCTTTCCGTTACAGATACAGTTACTGACTCTAAGTCAAAAGAAACCTCACCGATAGCGTCTTCAAATTCTAAATCAGAATATTGTCTCCACTCTACTTTGAAATCTTCAATTACCACTGATTGTGGTGACCATCCAGCGGCTGCGTCATATGTTTCAACATCAGCTTCTAAATGTATGATACCGTCAGCATCACATATTTGTTGGAATTGACCACCTGGTGTGTCTGCTGAAGACTTTGAAGTTAAACCTCCAACGATACCTTTACCATACTTCTGAGTTACTACTCTAAAGTCTACTTCTTTACCGTCTAATTTAACTGTTAATGAAGCTAAGAATTCTTCTGAATCTACTTCTTGACCGTTTGGTCCGTGTAATTTCCCAGCACCTTTGTCTTGGAAACCTTTAAAGTCTAATTTTACTTTAGAGACTAGTATTGCATCGCCATTAGCATCTACTAAATCCGTAGATGTTGTTAAAACAACTACTCCATCAACTGCTTCTCCACCTTCTACAGAACCTTGGATGAAATCACCTTTTGAGTAATCAAACATTCCTGAGTCAGTTGAACCGTCTTCGTAGAATCTATCATATAAATTCTTTGAACCGTTTTCATATCCTGCCATTGATGAGTTAGCGTATTCAGTTCCACCTGGGAATCCGAATGGCTTATAGTGACCATTGTCATCTTTTCTATCTTGTACCTTTGGTACGAAGAAGAATAATTTACCGATTGGTAAGTTCATAGCTTGTACCGATACGATATCGTTAGCTAATAATTTTGAGAATACTCTTCTTACGATTGGAAATACTACAGTTTCGAATGAACCTGCTGAATCCGTGTGAGCTGCCTCGTTAATTAAGTATGATGCTTGGTTTTCAAATAACTGTGCAACGTTCTCTTTTTGGTGACCATTAAGACCTTCTAAAAATCCTAATTTGTCCCATTTGTTAATTGTGTCTTCTTTGATAACTTTTAGGTGTTTTAACCCGATGTTACCAACTAATCCTGATTCTAATAATGCTCCCATTTTAATTTGGTTTTATATTAATTTTATTTATTTTATTATTTAACAATACCCATCATCTCTTTGATTCTTCTAATCTGTGGATTCTCATAAGTTTTAGACTCCACTAATCTTTCAGATGAACCTGATTTTGGTGATGATGAAATTTTGTTTACAACTGTTTCAGTTAACTTTGTATCTGAAGCAGTTAATTCATTTTTAATCGAATTGTATAACGACTTAGATTCTTTTAACGTTTCAATACCGTCAAATCTCTTTAAGATGTTTAATTTCTCCGATTTCGTTGTTGTGTGTTCCGTAAACAATCTAGTAGCGTATGCTAAGTTTGCGTTGAATACTCCAACTTCGTTTAATTTGTCTCTGAATACCTTTAGGGCTTCAGTTAATTCGCCGTTCTTCGACTTCAAAGTTTTAATATCTTCGCTTAAGTCAGCACGACCTGCTTTATATTTTTTACCTTGATTTGAAGGGACTCTTGCGTCAGCTGCGTGAGTTCTTGATGCCTCTTCCATATCAGCTTCAGGAGTTTCTTCTTCTTCCTCAGACCCTTCAGTAACTTCTTCAGTAACTTCTTCTTCCACTACTTCTTCAGTAACTTCTTCTTCAGCAACTTCTTCAGCAACTTCTTCGTCTAATTCTATTTCATAAACTACTTCATCAGACGACTCTTCGATAGGTTCCGTCGATTCCGATACTTCCTCTTCAGCAACTTCCTCATCAGACTCTTCGTCTTCAGATTCGTTAACCTCAATTCTGTACTCGTCATCTCCGTCCTCTAAGTGAACAGTTCCGTCTTCTTCTTGTGATACGATGATACCGTCTTCTTCTCCCATGGATTTGAAGACTTTTAGAATCTCTTCGTCAGATGCGCCTGTCATATCAATAACCTCGTCCTCCTCATCATCAAGTGATGGTAATTCTAACGTTGGCATTTCAATGTCTCCGAATTCCGATTCCTCTTCTGACTCTTCTTTAGAATCGAAGTCTTCTAACTCCTCTGACTCATCGTCATCGTTGTCTTCGTCTTCGTCTTCTATTTCGTCGTCATCTGATTCTTCAGATTCGTCTTCATCTTCAGACCCCTCAAATTGTTCGTCTAATTCAGTTTCTTCTACATCTGTAGATTCTTCTGATAATTCTTCTGTAGGTTCCATCTCTAATGATGCTTCTACGTCCTCTTGAGGTTCTTCCATAGATTCTCTTACTAGCTCATCAATTTCTTGCTTCATTGTAGATGCAAGTATTTCTTTTGCGTTGTTCTTAACCGCTTCCTCAAGTTGTGACACCTGAAGTAATGCTTCTTCTAAGATTGATTTAGCCATTTTTTCTATGTTTTTTTAATGTATTTATTTTATTATACTTATATAAATATATTTGTAGTACGAAAAAAACATACTACAAACGAATAAATATTAAGTTTTTTTTTATTTTCCTAAGAATGAGTTTAATTTATTCATTAAATTTAGTGTCTTATTATCAGTAATTGTAGGTTCTTTCTTATCTATAGACTCAGCATATTTCTCTCTATCCCCCTCGTCTTGGAATAGATATGCTCCTGGTGTAGATGGTGATGATACTAAATCAAAACAAACCATTTCGAAGTCATCTTGTACTTCATTATATTCTCCTGATTTTTTTAACGACCCAACACCTCTTGATGAGATACCTAATGTAACTCCGTGTAATAATAAGTTCGCTGCGATATCACCCATACATGTAATTTGCCCTGTAGACCTAAATGCTTCAGATGTTAATAATTCAACTTTACCCATTAATATTTTACCGTCCCACCAACACTCAGTAATACGGTGTGATGTTCTCTCTAAATCAACTAAAGAAGTTTCGGGGTGATTTAATTCACCTAACGCTCTTCCTTGTTCTATTAAAGTTTTATAGTTGTCGGTTTCTCTCTTTAGGATTCTTTCACCGTAGATTCTACCGTTTTTATTTGGGGTATCGTATTTTTGAAGTACTGCATACAACACAAAGTTATCTTTATTCATCTCCTTCATCTCTCTGATAACTGATTTGTTTTCAGAAGGTTTTATATGACCAGCATCATATTCTATAAGGATACCTCTTGTGTTCGTATCGTTTTGGTTCAATATTTTCATAATGTTACATATGTTTCTATACTATAAATATATTAATACAAAGAAAAATTTTATAAAGTTTGAGCATAAAAAAAGAGAGGACTAACCTCTCTTACTTTTATAGTACGTAAAACTTGAATAGGGGATAACCGAATTATCGATTATATTCTCTATTATGTGATTAACATCTGTTTTAAAATCTATGTCTCTAATCTCATAACTACCATTCGTAAACAGTGTTATTTCACAGTTCATAAAAGACTTCTTACCTTTTTCTAATCCACTCGCCCTAATATCTAAGTCAACAATAAACCTATCCTTTTTAAATTTATCTGTAATATTCAGTGTTTCTGTTAATTTACCTGATATCTTACGTTTTAAACCACCTATTACGGTATTCCAATTAGTTACGTTATTTGTTGGTTCAATCCAACAGGTTATTTTAGAGTATATCGATTTTAAGTTTTTTGAGTCTACAGTTCCGTACCCACATTTAAATTGTTCATTAACATTTAAATTTATGAATTTACCTGATTTCATATATTGTCATAATCTTTTCTTTTTATTGTCCCTGATAATATTATAGTAAAAATAACCCTACATGTCAAAAAACTTACTTTTTTTTAGAAGGTTTGTATAATACAAAGATATTCCGTATATTTATAATAAATAAGAATTTAAACACAATCTATGTTAATTATAAAATTAGGAAAAAATGAATCTATCGAAAGAGCTTTGAAAAGATATAAAAGAAAAGTTCGTAACGTTAAACAACAACAAAAAATAAGAGAAAATAGATATCACGAGAAACCTTCGTCTATTAAAAGAAAACAAAAATCTAAGGCGGTATACCTACAAGCTAAAAGTGATAGAGAAGAACTTTAAGATAAACTTTCTTTAAGTTGTTCTAATTTTACTAAAGATAATAAATCTGAACCACTCTCGTCCACTTTCTTTTCAACCTCTAAAACAATATCTTTTAATTCAACATTAGACTTCAATTCGTTAATTGACTCTCTAAGTTGTGCTTTTAATTCAGTAACTATATTATTAACTTCTGACGTATTCATGTCAGTATATTTCTTAAACTTTTCTTTCTCAGATTCAGTCATTACCGAAAATTTGTCATTAAATTTAGTTACCAATAAAGAAGATAATATTGATTGTGTTACAGGATTAGTAGATTCCTTAATCTCTCTAGTCTCAGTTAAAATACCAACTAAAGTATTCTTTGACTCAATACGTTCCACTAATGTTTCGTATCCGTGATTATGAACTAAAATGTCTAAATGTTTTGTAGTATCATTCTCATTACATTTCACTTGACTTACTAACGTAGAAAGTTTTTTAACTCCTGAAACGTAATCTTTAGTCATTAAAGATTTAATTTCATTTACCGCCTCAACAATAAACTCTGAAGCGATTTCTTTACTAGAAATGTGTCTAGTTTCGAAATCTGTATAAATGTTAAAAACCTTATTAAGAGATTTGTTTTCATTTAATACTGTCATTATAGAATTAAACGTTTTCTTAAACGATTCTTTCTTTGTATATTCTTCGGCTAAGCGAGTATAAACCTGTTGTCTTAATTTTCCTAAAGCAATCATATTACAATGTGTTTACTAATAAATATCTTAAAGTTTGTATTAATTACTCTCCTAAGATATTTTTAAGTTTTTTTTCTAACTCATGAGTCACTTTTTGACCCTTCATTAGATTTAATTTTTTAGGGACACCAAAGTCCTTAGTTTCTAATATAATGGATAAATCTTCTTCGGTATTACTCTCACCTAATTCACCACCGTCAGTGTCCATTGGGATATCGTCAACAGGTTCTTCCGTTGCTGGAGAATCCATACCTGTGTCTCCCATACCTCCCATATCAGAACCATCATCCACATCACCTGTAGGTTCAGGGGCGTCAGGGTCTCCGTATAGTTCATCTATATTTGTAAAGACACCTGTTTTCTTTATTACTTCTGATGTTCTTTCCAATTCATTAGCAATCGCTTTTTCAAAACGTTGTTGTTGTAAGTCAAGTTTAACCTCTTCATCAGACATTCCTAAGATTGTTTTCTTAGCCCATGTATGTGACACTGCTGATATACCATTACCTGGGTCACTAACGGCATCTTTATAAAGTAATATCTTTTCTTTCCACGCTTCAACTTTAAGTAAGTCAGATTGAGTAGAAGGATTTGTTAAACCTAATGTAAAGTTATTTAATTCATCTTCCATCCCTAACATATATAGGTGAATGACGGCAACTTTATTTAACTCCTGAATCATAGCTTTTTGAATACGATTAACAGTTCTTGCGAAACGTATATCTTGTAATGCTAAATTCTTACCATCCGCAACAACATCTTCAAATCCTAAGAACGCCTTAGGTATACGAAGTGCCGCTAATAATTTCTTTTGTATGTATTCGATATCAGCAATTTCAGATAAATTCTGAGCTCCTGGTAAAGTATCTATAGGGTTAGGTGCGTTAGGGTCACGAACAGGGATGAAGTAATCTTGGTCCACTGCCATTTGATTATAACGTTGGTCCACTTGTCCATTAGATGGGTCAACCACATTATCTCTCTTAAACTTATTAGCGATACGTTGTACATATTGGTCGACATCTTTATCGTCCATATTTCCTACAAAAACTTTAAATACTCTTCTTTCAGGTGCTCTTGAAGTTCTATAAATTAACATAGCATCTTCAGATAAAACTAATTGTTTCCAAATACGTCTTGCTTTTTCTAACATAGAAGTACCATAAGGTAATTTTCTATCGTCACCCAATAATCTAAAGTGTGCTATTTCCCACACATTAAACTCCATATCTTTTTCTTTCCAAACATATTTGGTTTCTCTTGATTCTGAAGAATTACTTTGATTACCACTTGACCCGTGAACATTCATTCCTTTCTCTATTCTTTCAACTTCCATATTTGGTAATTGGTTACAACCAATAATACCTTTCTTTGGGTCTAATTTAAGATAAAGAAAATTATCACCATACTTACATGTGTTTCTAGTCCACATAGGTAAGTTAGTGTCAATGTCTAATATGTTGTTAAATAAATCGCCTAATATTGATTTAATTCTTTTACTCTCTGAATAAACATTTAAGATATACCCTTGTTCTGACAATGTCGTTGCTTCTTCAGCATATATATCTAAAGCCGCTGATATCTCAGGGGTAAACTCCATAGACTCATAATCATAATACGCAGCCATCCTATTTGGTTCATGAAAAACCGCCTGTTGGTATAACTGACTATCGATTTTAGTCCATTGATTATTTAAGAACAACGCTTGTTGTGCTTGTAGTTTTTCCTGTTCATACTCCGCACTATCCGTAGTCCTTAACAATTCTTTCTTATCAAAATTGTATGTAGGTGCTGGGTCACTAACAGGACTTCCTCCTGTATTGGTACCACCAAATAGTTTTCCTAATCTTTGATAAATTGTATAATTTTGCTCTGCCATGTTAACATATAAATATTCGTAATAATATTAGTTGAATTATTATTCTAAGTCAATATTAATTATTTCTTCTTTTATTACCCATTAACCACGAATAATCTGAATAATCTTGTTTACTCGCACTACGATTTGTATTTGATGAGTTATTCGGGCTTATCCCTCTAAATGGGTCCAATGACCCAACTTGTTGTCCATTCCTATTTACTGATGGGCGTGGAGTGTTTGGTGACTCAGTGACCGTCCAACCTTCTAATAATGCCTTTGTCGATGCTTCAGATTTTTTTAATAATGAGAAAGAAAACTCACCAACATAAACACACATTGCCATTGCCATAATCAAATCATCGTGATGACCTCTCATGTGGTCAGCCTTACCATTAATATAAACGAAAGTATTCATTTCATTAACCAAACGTTTAGACTTAACAACGAAATTATGTCTTAATGATTCTTCAAACGCAGCTACTATCTGTGTACGTTTGTTGTTAAATGATAACCCAGGCATCTTTTCTTGAGATTTAGGGTTCCATGACCATTTATCAAATGCGTTAATACCATCAACATATAAGTCCTTATACCCTAACTCTTGTAATTTTCTTACAGTAGCGACACCCATACCACCTGTAATATCCACAACCGTAAATGCGGAATACATTGTTCCCCATTTGTAACAAACATCCGCCAATTCATCTGGTGGTATTTTACCTAAGTATTCGGCAACCTGTTCTCTCGTATCAAAATCAACAATACATATTGAAGATGAATCCTCTGAATCACCTCTCGACACGTCGACACCCATAATATATCTGTGGTCTTTTATTGGTTCATTCCACACCCACATTTGACCTGCCATATATTTTTCGATAGGGTCTTCAATCATTCTCTCCTTAATCATTTCGATTGTTTCAGCAGGAATAACATTATCACCAGAACCTAAAAAGTTATTCTCTAACTCCTGAGAAATTTTACGTCTATCGTATTTTAATTTTTTTGACATTTGTTCGAACCAACTAGAGTATGGTTTATAACCACTCTTCATGATTTCAGGAAATTTTGACTGGTCTAGTTCATTTAGTACCACCTCATTATCGTCATACCTATTTCGATTAAGGATATAATCGATAATGTCTTTAGTTTTAATCCATCTTAAATCTTTAGTGAAACGAGGGTCTTTATACCAAACCATCTCCGTAATCTTAAAATCGTTTAAACCTTGCTGACTCTGAGCGTATATTTCGTAATAAATTTTATCAAACCCGTTAGGTGTTGATACTACGATTACTTTACCACCCGTAGAAAGTGATGCCATACAGGCTGCCCAGAAATCATTACCGGCATCAATATATGCCGCCTCATCAAAGACTAAAACCGTAGGAGTGTAACCCCTTAGTGCATCCATCGATGTGGCTACCGCTTTTACTTCACAACCATTAAGTAGTCTAAAATGTGATTGGGAATCCTTATCTTTAGAAAATCCAACATTAATCCAATCAGGCCATTGGTTTAAAAAACCTCTAACCTTGTTAGCCATTTCCTTCGCAGTGTCAAGCTTATTGGCGATAATCAAAACCTTCTCAGGTTGTTTAGGTGATGCGAATTGTAGTTTTTTACTAACCCATGCTGCAGTAGCGGTTGACACACCAGCTTGTCGATATTTAAGGGCTAAGTTTTCATTATATGTGTCGTAATCTTTTATTAGTTGTTCTTGGTCAGGAAATAGTTCAAATGGGACATACTTAGACTGTGTATTATCATACGTCTCTAAATAAGTCTTCAATGCGTAAGGAGTATCCTTTAAACATTTAGTATATTCTGTAATTAATTCCTGTTTAGTCATATACTATAAATATAAATCTAATTGTTTTATCATATCTCTACTAATTCCAAAGAATTTTTTATACCCGTCAAAATGTAAATACTCGGTAGTCGTTCTAAAGTCGTGACTTGTAAATTTCGTGGAGCAATGTGAAAGATTCCAAGTCTCAACAATTCTAGCGTCTAAAGTTTTAGTCATTAACTCCTTATATAAATTAATATGGTAATCTAAAACTTCCCCATCTTTAAACCATAACAATCCCGCATTTAACCATTCCCTAACCATAGGATATTCAGGGTACTTTTTTGAAAAATATGACAGTTTTTCGTAGTAAAAATCATCTAACGTCGTACTCTTCTCATACATAAACCTAACATCGTCTTTAATATTAAACTTAGTTGATATAAAAATGTCAGGGTCGACCCAAATAAAATCGCAATCTTTTTGGTCCTCTAATACCTCCAACTTCGCACCACAAAAAAATTCAGGTGTCGTTTTTAATTCGTGTAATGTTATGGGTAAATCGTTATAATGCTTTTCACTGTCTTTGTCACAGTATAAATGAATATCATCATAAAATTGTAATGCACATTTAATAGAGACTCTGGTCATAGTGATAATCTCTTCTTTTAGGTCTCTATTAAAGACCTTCTCAAACCCAGCCCTAAGTAAAGGGTCTAAGTGTTGTGCGAATAATAATCTCATAGTGTGTATATAATAATTTAAAATAAAAAAAAATGGGGACATAAAGCCCCCATAGTATTTAATATGATTGTTTGTATTTAGTTCAATCCGATTCCAAAGTCACTCAAAAAGTCACCTAAATCGTCATCACTAAAACCATCATTAATATCTTCCATAGAGTTACGGAACTCTTCCATCGCTTCTTCAGACTCCTCACCTTTCATTCTTTCAATAATACCATCAACCAATTGTTGTAAAACTAACTTACCTCTATCAGTACCACTCATTACCTCCTTAGATAATGATAGTAATGTTTTAGCGTCCATCACAACAAACTCAGCGTAAAGAGCGTTTTGTAGGAATTTCTTGTCGTCATCCATTAAAACTTCTTGTGGGTATGACGCTCTGAATCTATCCCAAATCGCTGGTCCTAATCTTAAATCCCATATCTCCTTATCTAACGTATCTTCTAATTCAACTACTTTATCTGCTTGGTCAGGTGATAAATCATCCATAGAATATGCTCCTAAGTATTCTTTAATCCCTTTAATTAGTTCGTGTAATAAAATAGGGAACGAAATTGCCGTAGCCTTAATCGTTGGTGGGTCAGTTTCCATATCCACCTCTTCTCTACCACCGACAGGTGCATCACCACCACCAGGAGAACCTCCAGGTAACATAGTTGATGCTGGTACTTGCCAATACAACATATCATTAGCCGTCATCATAATACCATATTGATTGAATAAGTTATCAGAACCTGTTAGTTCTCTTAACTCTCTTTGTACCAATGCGTACATGTAATGTCCTCTTTTAGATGAACCTTGCATGATTGCGTTTATGAAACGTCTTTTAGCTCTTTCTAACTTTAAGTCTTCGAAAGTCTCAAATGCTTGTTCTTCTTGTTCAAATTCTTCTTCTGTTGGTTCTTCGGGTGTTTGTGTAAAATCATCTTGTTTTACTTGTCCCATACCAACCAATTTAGATTCTAATCTAAATCTTTTTTCAGGGTGTGATTTTATTCCATATATCCCCGGTTCAAATTCAGTTAATCCTTCTTCATCAACAACTAACTTAATAGAAAGTCTTTCTAACTCTGACTTATACCTACTTTCTGTTTCTTGAACCTGTTGGAATGACTGACCAATCATCGGCATTAATTGCATAATACCTTGCATACCTGTTTGAACGTCTGAATCGAACCCTGTAGCGTCTTTAAATTTATCAACCACCTGTTTGTATCTCTCTGAGGCTAAAAGCTCTTCAAAAGTATCAGGAATATCGTTGTTATCAACGTCAATATCTAACGCAGGGTTGTCAGATAATGGACTGTCTTTATCTGCTATAGTTTTTTCTATCGAAGGGTCGGGTCTTTGAGTCCCGTCAAATTTCATTGGCATCTCGTCTAAATTTTTTTTAATTTCAGCTAAGATACTACCTTTCGATATGAATCCAAAATCTTTCATACCTTATTTTTTCATTTGTTGAGGTTTAGAACCTCTTTGTTTAGGTAACCCACCTTTCTTCTCATCACCACCAGCGAAAGTTCTTCCATTTTCTTCGATGTTTTCATCTTCCATCTGTGCTTTTGGTTTTGGTGAGTGTCTTGGTTTAATAATTGGTTTACTTGGTTTTATACCTGGTGTTGTTGTTGGTTTTACAGGTGTCTCTACAGGTGAGTTTCCTAATATGTCACCTAATTTTCCATCAAAAATGTCTATATCCATAAAGTCGGGTAATTTATCTGTTTTAGTTTGAGATGCTAAGGTAGTGTTTTCTACCATTTCAGATATGAATTTCACCAATTCTTTTTTGGTTGTTTTTGATTCTGACATTGAAGACCCTGAAGTGGACTTAGTCCCTTTCTTTTTACCACCAATATTAACTTTTTCTTTTGGTTGTGCAAACCCTGTATGTCCCGACTTAGAAACTTCTTTAGCTTGTTTCCCTTTTTCAACAAACTTAACAGAGTTTAATGTTCCGTCAGCTTTGTCTAATCTATTGTCTGACACTTGTTTTGAGTGTGTGTCTTGTTTCCATCCCTTATCCGCAGATACAGGTTTAGTGAAATCAGACTCCTCATCTAATTCTTCTTCATGTGTTTCATCCTCCTCAGTAACTTCAATAGTGTCATCACTATCGACTTTATCTTTAATTTGGTCCACATTATCTGAAGAAACCTTATATGTGGCTTCAGAGAAAATCCTACTATGTAAGATTTCTATTTTTTTCTCATTAAGAATAGATAGGGTCTTTTCTGTAAACCCTTCTTTTAATAAGTCATTATATTTTTTATTATTCTTCATCTTGTTCTACGATATCAATTACTTTATCAAAAGTTAAAACAAAATCCCTCTCGTATAGTTTGTCTGAAACTGAATCTAACGATTCACCAAACCTAAATACTAAACGAGTCAAACCTTTGTCTATAATCTCTTCAGTATCAGCATCTTCCCACCCTAAAGCGACAACATCTTCAACTGCATCATAAACACAAAAATAGTCTGAATTTTGTATTAAGTGTAGTTTTAAATTCGATTCTTTTAATATTCCAACCTTTTTTATGTATTGTAACTCAGGAGGATTTGCGTTACCCGCAGCTGGTACAGATTCCCATCCGTCACCAAAAGGTTCCACCTCATTACTACCAAATATAAATTCATAAATATTATTACCTATGTAGTTTGGCCCAAGTTCATTAACATAAATTAATCTCATATTATTTGAAGTATTTACCTAAAACGTTATCTATTTTTGTTGAAACTTCACTCTCACTTAAGTCTCCAAAGATTAAATTACCTAACTTATCAATTTCACTATCCGTTGGATTTACGTTCTTTAACTTCTCAGAAAATTTTCCATCAGTGTCTATTGTGTCAGATTTGTCTAATTTATCCGCAATTTTGTTAGTTCCCTTTGAAAGTGCTTTAGCACCTAAATCATTTACCATCTTTCTAGCTTCAGGATTTTCTTTGTAATATGTTAAAAATTTAGAACCTAATGTTTTAAGACCGTCCATAAACGCTCCTTCATCTAAATCCATTTCTAAATTTGGTTCCATACCCATATCCTCATCTTCAACCGCTGGTTCAAACATTTTAACTAACATATCAAACGTTTCTTTGAAGTATGCTCTTAAGTAACCTCTTTTAGCGTCTTCTATTAAACCATGTCTATCAGTTTCATATTCTTCCCAATCATCCCAATAATAGTCTACTGCTGATTCAGCCGCAGATTCAAAATCAGATGCAAATGGTGATGGCATCTTTTCAGGTTCACCTAACTCATCATGTATATATTTGTTAAAATAACCTTGGTCCGAACTTCCCCATTCGTTAATATCTTTTTCTTCTTCATCTATATCAATAACTTCAGATAAATCATCTTCTAACTCCATTTCATCCTCTTCAGTCGGTAAATCATCCATATCTAAACCTAAAGACTCTAGTCCTGATTCCTCATCTGACGAATCTAATGATTCTTCACCATCAATTTCGAATTCATCTAACTCTTCAAAGTTAGACATAACATCTTCTAAGTCTTCAGAATTTAACTTTGTTAAGTCTACTGCTGAAATTATTGAATTTAATACGTATTTAATATCAGAAGACTCTAAGTCGATTTTAATCTCTCTTAAAGCCTGTCCTAATTTACCTGTTAGTTTTTGTACTTTTTTTAATGACCCACTTCCTTCTTCGTCTTTAGGTTCTCCAATCTCAGTATCCATATCTAAATCACCTTCGATATCCTCTTCTGAATCGTCACCTAAATTAAGACCTGATAAGTCTAAATCTTCATCCTCTACGTCCATTGATGGCTCATCCATCATTGGTTCATCCATCATTGGTTCGTCCATAGCAGGTTCTTCTGAAGGAGCTGCTGGTTTCTTTAAAACATATTTAGTCTCATTTAACACAGGGTCTTCTTTACCTTCATTAAACTGTTCGTTCAATGGTTTAATCATTAAATTGATTTTCTTAAGTGCTCCTGAATACGAACTGAATCTGTTTTTATTTTTGTTTAAGATACCATCAACATAATCTAATGATGACTCGTTTAAACCTATTTTAACGTAATACCCATCATTTTCTTTAACAATGGCATAAGTATTTCCATCAACTGCGTATTTAGTATATTCAGTTGTTGACTCATTAATAGAATGGTCGTTTGTTTTATAGTTGGCAATCTCAAGAATTCTCTGAATTTTCTCTTGCCCTGTTAGCTTTTCGCTACCTAATGGTTTCATTTTCATTTTAAAATGTCTTTAACTAAATTTAGTTTATCGTGTATATACTATTATAAATATCTGTTTTTAACAAAAAAATATTATTCTTCGACTTTATCCTCATCTAATGACAAAGACTTATCGTATAACTCATTCTTTGCGTCTAATAATTTACCTATATAACCGTTTCTTCTTAAGAATTTGAAAACTAAATTTTCATATGAATACTCTCCATATTCTTCTAACCCTGTAGAACGGAAACGTTTTAATTTTTTTCTGATTTTATTAATATCTTCCATGATTTTATCATAATCACCCGTACCCTTAGATTCTTCAACAACCTCATCGATTATCTTCATCCATTGAGTTACTTTAGATATTAGTTTTTCTTCATCAGGTTCTCTACCACCTGATTTTGGTTCTACAATCCACTTATCTTTTAATATTGAATACACCCCTGAAGAAAAATGTGCTTCATTTGCGTCTTGTACATATAACTCAACCTCAAAACCTTTTACTTGAATATTGTGTGATGTATTCCAATTGATACGTTTACTATCAAAAAATTCTTTAATGAATGAAACGTTTTCACCAACATCCTCAAAGTCTAAAACCACGTGCAAATCAACATCTGAGAACTCAGACCAATTATAGTTAGATAAAGAACCTGTCATTATCACATCAGCAATGTCTAATTCAATAACTAAAAAATCTAAAAATTCATTAGTAATCTCCATTAAACGTTCTCTAATTTCAGAAACCATTTTAGGGCTACCTTCAGTTCCTTCCCAAATATCTCCACATAGTTCATCCTTAGTTTTAAAACTCTGAATGATTTTAGGGTCTTTCTGTTCTTTAATTTTCATCGTCTTCTATTTTTTTATATTCGAAAACACGTCCAATATTTTTATTGAAGAAACTTCCTTGTGAATCTGCCATTCTGAATTTTGTGAATATTTCCCACGGAACGTCAGAATATTCGTACTCGACACCATTTTTAAACTCTACTAAAAGAGTTTTACTGTCTGTATGATATGTCGCTTCTTTTAAGTTAGACGAATCTAACACAACATTAATTTTTTTACCTGATATTTTTTCTGAGATAATTGCCATAAATACGCGTGTTTATTAATATAAATATTAAGAATTATATTAAAATAGAAAACCCCTCTTTCGAGGGGTTTCAAATTCTACTTAAACTTCTTCATAATCGACATCTTGTGTCCCCTCATCAGGACCACCACTATCACCCGATTCTCCTGTTTGATAGAGTCTCGTAGTTATTTGATTCCACACTCCCTCAAGTTCAGATTTTTTACTTGTGATAAGTTCTAAATTTTCTGAAGTCTTAGCCTCGTTAAGTTCTCCAATTAACTTCTCTAAGTTTGTTTTTTCTTCTTCAGAAATTTTGTCACCTAATTCAGTCATTTGTTTTTCTGTTGTAAACACATATGAATCGGCTTCATTAATAAGTTTAATCTTTTCTTCCTTCTTTTTATCCTCTTCTCTATTTTGTTCTGCTTCGTCTTTCATCTTTTGGATGTCTGCGTCAGATAAACCTGTTGAGGATTCAATCTTAATCTTTTGTTCTTTACCCGTTCCTTTATCTTTCGCTGAAACATTTAAAATACCATTAGCGTCAATATCAAAAGTAACTTCTACCTGTGGGATACCTCTCGGTGCCATTGGAATACTTTCTAATTTAAACTTACCTAATGTTCTATTATTAGTCGCCATTGGTCTTTCACCTTGTAAAACGTGTATCTCTACTACTGTTTGATTGTCGATTGCGGTTGAGAACGTCTGTGATTTATTTGTTGGGATTGTTGTGTTTGATTCAATCAATTTTGTCATAACACCACCCATTGTTTCAATACCTAATGAAAGTGGAGTGACATCCAATAATAATACATCTGTAACGTCTCCGGATAATACACCACCCTGAATCGATGCCCCCATCGCAACAACCTCATCAGGATTTACACCTTTATTTGGTTCTTTACCGAATAACTTCTTAACCGCATCCTGTACTGCTGGAATACGAGTTGAACCTCCCACTAAGATTACCTCATCAATTTCACCAATTGTTAGGTTCGCATCTGACAATGCTTTTTCACAAGGTTTGATTGAACGGTCAACTAAATTAGATGTTAATCTATCAAAGTCTGCTCTTGTCAATGTAGTCTCAAAATGAATTGGTCCACTAGAACCTGCAGATATATAAGGTAAACTAATAGAGGTTTGATTTGCCGTTGATAACTCTACCTTAGCTTTCTCAGCCGCCTCTCTAACTCTTTGAATCGCCATTGGGTCTTCAGAGATATCTACGTTTGATTGAATTTCGATTAAGGACATAAAGTGGTCAATAATGGCTTCATCGAAGTTATCACCACCTAACTGGGTGTCACCGTTAGTAGAAAGTACTTCAAAGATACCATCTCCTAACTCTAAAATAGATACATCAAATGTACCACCACCTAAATCAAAGACAACGACCTTCATGTCTTTATCTTTCTTATCCAATCCATATGCTAATGCCGCTGCCGTTGGTTCGTTAATAATACGTAATACTTTTAACCCTGCGATTTCACCAGCTTCTTTAGTTGCCTGACGTTGTGAATCATTAAAATATGCGGGTACCGTAATAACCGCTTCAGTAACAGACTCACCTAAAAACGATTCGGCACTCTTACGAATGTTTTGTAATACCATTGCCGATATCTCTTGAGGTACGTAATCTCTACCATTCGCAGTTATCACGACAGAATCGTTATTTCCTTTTTTAATCTTATACGCCACGTTTTTATGGTCATCGTTTAATTCACTATATCGTTGACCAATAAATCTTTTAGACGAATAAATCGTATTTAAAGGATTCGTAACGGAAACTCTTTTTGCAGTGTTTCCTACTTTAATATCGCCATCCTTAAACGATACAATTGAAGGGGTAGTTCTACCTCCCTCATTATTTACAATGACTTTAGGTTCTCCACCCTCCATAAATGAAATACAAGAGTTTGTTGTTCCTAAATCAATACCAATTACTTTTCCCATGTGTTTTTAATTTTTAATATTAGACGTTTGTAGTCAATCCAAAAATAAATAATTTTTTTAAAAGATTCAACAAACGTTTAGATTTATTTAATATGTTATGTTTTGGTTGATTAAACTATAATACATATCTTTGTGGTTCCTTAGGTCAAAAAAAATACCGAATAGGGATTAACTGACAAAGTGTCAGTTATAGTCTAATAATACTGACAAATAGTAATTCTATTGTTTTTTAGATAAAATGTAGTATATTTGTAGAGTCAAAAACAAAAAAAAGTTTTTATATATGGATACAGAATTTGAAGAACAAGGTGGAGGTCGAAGACTTCCAATGAAGAAAAGTAAAAACGATTCGAGAACACCCGTGTTAGATAATTTCTCTCGTGACTTAATCAAATTGGCAGAACAAGGAAAACTTGACCCTGTGATTGGTAGAGAGAAAGAAATTAATAGAATTGCACAGATTTTATCTCGTCGTAAAAAGAATAACCCAATTGTTATCGGTGAACCTGGTTCGGGTAAAACCGCTATCGTTGAAGGGTTGGCTATAAAAATACATCAAGGAGACTGTCCTAAAAACTTAGCGGATAAACGTATTGTTTCGTTAGACTTAACTTCTGTTGTTGCGGGTACTAAATACCGTGGACAGTTTGAAGAAAGACTTAAGGCTATTTTAGAAGAGTTAGTTGATAATGATAATGTAGTAGTCTTCATTGACGAAATACATACCATTATTGGAACGGGTAATTCTTCAGGTTCGTTAGATGCTTCAAACATCATTAAACCAGCGTTATCTCGTGGTGAAATACAATGTATTGGTGCGACTACCTTAGATGAGTATCGTGAGAATATTGAAAAAGATGGGGCATTAGAAAGACGTTTCCAAAAAGTATTGGTTGACCCTGCGACAACTGAGGAAACAATGATTATACTTTCTAATATCAAATCTAAATATGAGAACCACCACAAGGTTAAGTATAGTGAAGAATCATTAAAGGCGTGTGTTACTTTATCTGATAGGTATATTACCGACCGTGAATTACCTGACAAGGCTATCGATATCTTAGATGAGGTAGGTGCAAAGGCACAAATAGATGTTAAATTACCTGAATTTATTGAAGACCTTAAACTACAAGTTGCCGAAATTAAAAGAAAAAAGTTAGATGTTGTTAAGACACAAAACTATGAAATTGCTGCAGAACTAAGAGACCAAGAAAAAAAGTTAATTAATAAGTTAACTACTGAGAAAGAGGAGTGGGAACAAAAACAAAACGAAAACAGAACCTTAATTACTGAAGATGATGTTTATAAAATCGTTTCAGATATGACTAACATTCCTGTAACTCGTTTAGATAGTGATGAAGCTAAGTCATTACTTAACTTAGAAAAAACCTTAAAGGCTAACGTAATCGGACAAGACAATGCCGTTACTAAAATTTCTAAAGCAATTCGTAGAAATCGTGTGGGCATTAAAGAACCTAATAGACCAATCGGTTCTTTTATCTTCTTAGGGTCAACAGGTGTTGGTAAAACTCACTTAGCAAAAACATTGGCTCGTGAAATCTTTGGTGATGAATCAGCAATGATTCGTGTGGACATGTCTGAGTTAATGGAAAAACACTCAGTTTCTAGGTTAGTAGGGTCTCCTCCAGGATACGTAGGACATGACGAAGGTGGTCAATTAACCGAACAAGTTAAAAACAAACCTTACTCTGTTATACTTTTCGATGAGATTGAGAAAGCACATAGAGATGTCTTTAATATTCTACTTCAAGTATTAGATGAAGGACACTTAACAGATGGTTTAGGTCGTAAGATTAACTTTAAGAACACTTTAATTATTATGACTTCTAATGTCGGAGCACGAAAACTACAAGACTTCGGAACGGGATTAGGATTTAGTACAGACTCCACCGTTTCACAACATGAAGAACTTACTAAAGGTGTTATTCAAAAAGCACTAAAAGCAGAGTTCTCACCTGAATTCCTAAACCGTTTAGATGATATCGTTGTCTTCAAATCGTTAGAGAAAGAAAACATTGGTAAAATCGTTAAGATTGAAATGAATAAACTCTCAAAGAGAATTGTAGAAAGAGGATACAATATTAGCTTTGGACCATCAATCATTGACTTTATAGCAGACAAAGGGTTTGATGCTAAATATGGAGCAAGACCAATACGTAGAGCAATTCAAGAGTATATTGAAGACTTTATTGCAGAAGAAGTTTTAGGTAAAGGAATTGTTGAGGGTAAAAAATACTCACTTAAAATTAATAAGGATTCTGAAAAAATTTCAGTTACAGAAAAAAAGTAATTTTTATTTTGGATTTTAAAATTAAATGAGATATATTTGTACTCAAATTAATAAACAATGAACGAGCAAAGGTTAAATAGGTTTAAAAAACTACTTTCAGTACCAACTAAGTCAAGAAATGAGTCTCAGATGATTAACTTCATCTGTACTCAACTTGACCATATGATTGATAGTGGGTTTAATCTCGATTACTACTTAGACGAACTTAGTAACATTTATGTGACTAAAGGTGAGTCTGATTCGTACCCGTGTTTTATCTCACACACCGATACGGTGCACGAAATAGACACCATCAACGTAGTTGAAGGGGTTAAAACTAAACCTAACACTTTCGGCAAGTCATTTGGTAACGAAGAATTCGATGTTCTTTACGCAGTAAACGACCAAGGAAACCCTACGGGTATTGGTGGGGACGATAAATCAGGTATTTTTATTTGTTTAGAAATACTTCGTAATGTTCAAGAGTGTAAATTAGCATTCTTCGTATCTGAAGAAATTGGTTGTATAGGGTCATCAAACGCAGATGTTGAGTTTTTTAACGATGTAACATTTGTTTGTGAGTATGACGCACCTGGAGACCACTTAATTACCGAGATTTGCTCGGGAGTTCGTTTGTATGAAATAAACGGTGAATTTATCAATACAATGAAACCAATCATCGAAAATTCCTTTGGTAACCCGATGATTGAACAATCACACCCTTTTACCGACGTGATGCAACTTAAAAACAAATTACCAGTGTCGTGTATCAATATCTCATGTGGATATTATAACATGCACAGTGTGAACGAATTTATTGCATTGGTAGACGTAGAAAAAGCCATTGACTGTGGTGTAAGTATGACTATGTATGGTTTACAGGATAAATACTACTATGAAAATGACACACCTAAATATTTTAACGACTCTAAAGATGATGTATACGAATCTGAAAACTCTAAATGGTTAAGTGAAGGTGTTGTGATATTTGATGAGGATTCATCAGGAATTACGATTGAAGAGTACGAAACAGGAAACTGTGTCTACCTAACAGAGAAAGAATGTAAGAAATTATATGAATCTCTAAAGTCGAAGTTCTCACCCTCGTCACAGTACCGTTTATTTTAAACACAAAAAAAGAAACACCCAACAGGGTGTTTTTTTATTTAAGGAATAATTTAGATTCTCTTTGTCTTCTTGATACTAGACCCTTACTAAATTTACCATTAATCATTGTCTTATCTTTAGGTAAGAGATTTGCTGCTGATTTATATTTTCTTTCTTTAACTAACTTAATAAAGTTAGACTTTCTTAACCCCTGACAACCCGCGTTAAACACTAAAGAAACTAATACATCAAACATATTCTGTGTTATCATATGATTGTTTTTAATAGTTTCATCTGATTTCCATTCATTTAAGAAACGTCTAACACAGTTAGCGGATTCAGTAGCGTCATTTTGTAAGTATTTTTGTGCCTGTTCTTTAGTGATTACATCACCAACTTTAGGGGTTGGTTCAGAAAGTGCTCCTGTGTGTCCCCATCCAATTGTGACTCTACCATCACCTAATTTATATGCTTTCAATACGGGGTCTCCTTTTTGTTTTATACTACCTTCATCAGTTTTTATTGTGGTCCAAAAATTTTGAGAGGCTTTTAGTTTAGTACCGTCTACGTAATTTTTATTAGTAGTTACTTTTGTTTCTTTTTTTGTAGGAAGGGTTTTTAACACTCTATCAGTAATGGGTTTTATTGATGGGTAAACAATTCCTTGGTTGTTTGTTGAATAATCTTTTATATTTACGACCTCTTTTTTTCCTTTGGTGGTGAAAACTAACGTTTCCCCTTTTAATCTAATATTATTATCACGAATAACTATTTTTGCTGGTGAACCAATTAAGTCGACATTATCTTCTCCATAGTACTTAACTAAATCACTCATCATTGCGTAATATAATGTCATTATTTCTTCATCTTGTTCAAATAAACTTCTCTTAATAACATTAAAAGATTCTTTCAAGTCTAAACTTGTTTGTGTTAATAATGTTATAATATCATCTGATTCAACTTGTCTAACACTTGACCTCTCTCGGTAGTATGTTTCACCATTCGGTTTTTCATCTAACTCGGTCATACAAATTCTATGATATCCCGTATCTATGGAATAACCCAAATATATAAATTCTTTACCGTTTGCCATTTTGTGTTTATAATTGTCGTATCGATTAGATTTAAGGTCCCAAGATGTAAGATATGTATCATCTTTGTGTTCAGGGTATTTAAGAATGTCAATACCGTGTTTAAGTAATTTCACACGGTCTTCTTTAAACTCATCAATCTCAAGTTCGTATTCATTATTAATCTTGTCGATTAACGATTTTGTCCAATCGGATTTAAATTCTTTGTAATCATGTCCTCTTTCACTTTCATCAAAATAGTCATATTTAGCGTCTTGCATATTAAATAAATCGGAAGCTGAACCAATACCTTGTCTTAAATTCTTAGATTTTTCGATTGTGTATTGAATATTGTAACCTCTATGTGATGGTCTTATTAAATATTTAAAAAGGGAGGAGACCTGTATTTCATATTCCCTTAATTCGTCTTTTTCAATCAACCCTATAGTTTTAAAACCATAATCTAACCATTCTTCATGTACTCTATTCATTTCCTTTGCGAATCCTTCTGCGTAACATCTCGTAGTAAAATCTTGATATTCTTCCGCTAATTTTCTCTCTTCTTTAACAAACATAGTTTTTAACGTTTTTGCTATATATTCATCAATACTAAAATTGTCGGTAGGGTTTTTAGTTGTTTTCTCTCGTTTTGATATAATACCTTTTTCTACAAGAACGTTATAAATATTTCTTAACTCTTCTTCATTTAAAGATTGTATGTGATAATTTTCACTATCAACATCCTCCCAAGCTCCATCACTATAATACTCATAATCGGGGTCTCTATATCTTACGTGCCATAACTCATAAGCATCGGTCATACCATCAGCAAAAAATTCTGAAAATTCATCATCAGTTTCAAACTCAACTGAAAAATAACCTTTACGTCCGTCAACAACAAGGTCAATGGACTTTAGTTCTTCAGAGTTGTCAATATGTTTTTCTAACATATCATCCTCATATAACCCACTTAATATTATATAACATAAGTTATACAAATCAGGGGTTTCATTAAAGGCGTCGATTAATCTTTGTTGTGATGGGGAGTATGTCTTTTCTTCAGTATCTTCACTTAATCTTTTAGATTTACCCGTTCTACCGTATTGTTTAACTTCATATTTGTTTTCTTCAACCCACTTCATAACTTCATGGATAGAATCACCTATTCTAAATGGGATTTGAATGCCGTTATTCTTTAACGCATCCGACGCTACAAACTTACCACCTTTAGTGTAGTATATAATACTCGACTTATTCAATTGAGCGAAACCACCCTTCTTACGAATAACCATTCGGTTACACAACGGTTTAATCGACTCTATTGATAGGTCTTCATTAATTTTTTCAGGTCTATTCATCATAAATCCAATACTATTTTCTTGGTAGTGTTTATTATAAATATCTATAATTTTGATACCGTCTGAATTTCTATCTGCTTTATCAAACTCATTTTTTAAATATTTAATACCATTTAGGTGTTCATTGTTTAGTTCGTCATAAACTATTAAGTCTTTTAGTTCATAACCATTACTCCTATATAGTCCATATTTTTGTGAAGACATTTGATTGTGAATTGTTGGGTTTTTAATGATTAGATATACTAACACACCCATTGTGACGTGTTCATCAAAATCGCTATCGTCGTCTCTTTTTGTTGTACACCATTTTGTATTTGCTCCATACTTACAGGATGCCGTGTGTGTTAATGGTACAACCAATAAATAATTTTCGTCGTCGTAAATCTTTTTATATTCAGACTTATCAACTTTAAACCCCTCGTTAATTTTAGACATAATCTATATTATTAATATAAATATATCCTTAAAGTGATATTTATCAATACAGTAGAGTAGAATCTATATGTATTAAAATCATTTAAAGCCTCAGGTCTACAGTTGTACAGACTTGAGGTTTTTTTTACGATAACACTTTACTAATATTTTTTTACACTTACTAGTTCTAGCATCCCAGCACTTTTAACTAATAATATTTAAAAAATCAAATAAAATATACTATTTATATTATATATAAAGTGCGCATATGGTAAATTTTGATTTATTGAACGAAGAAATAAGTCCTTTCGATGAAAGAGACCTACAAGTTGAAGGATTACTCAATCCTGATTTACAACTACCTAAAAAAATTGACTACCGAAAGGAACTTCCAGGAGCATGGAATCAAGGTGTTGATGGTCCGTGTTCCGCGTATGCTGCGGCAGCGATGAAACAATGGCAAGAACTTAAAGACTATGGACTAAAAAAAACCCTTTCTAAACATTTCATTTATAATCTTAGGTCTAATAAACCACAAAGAGGAATGTACGCACGAAATACGATGCAAATACTACAAAAATATGGGTTACCGTATGATAAGTCATTCAGAAAAAAATGGAAAAACATTGATGACATACCTTCTGAAGTGTTTAAAGAAGCTTTAAACCACACGATTATTGGATATGCGAAAGTTAACACAATAGATGGGTTGAAGAAGTCGTTATATAAAAACGGTCCGTGTTATGCAACATTCCCTGTTTATTCTAACGAACCTGAATTTTGGGCACCTTCGTTTGGTAATAATAGAATTAAAGGTGGACATGCCGTTTGTATTGTTGGTTATGATAAACACGGTTTTATTATAAGAAATTCGTGGGGATGGGATTGGGCCGATAACGGACATTCCACATACTATTACGAGCAATGGGGTTCACATATGGAAATTTGGACAACAATCGATGACACCACTTCTGAGTTAGTCATTCCTTACAAAAGAAAGAGAAAAACAATCAAAGAATTTTTTAAGAGCATTTTTGGTAAAAAATAGAAGAAAGTATGGTCTTTTATTATTATATTTGTATATATATGTTCACGCCTCTTTAGCTCAGCTGGTAGAGCAGCTGATTTGTAATCAGCAGGTCGTCAGTTCAAGTCTGGCAAGAGGCTCAATAAAAAAGTAACAATGACAATGGAATCAAATCAACAATCGAACGGTAACACACAATTAAATAGTGTCCGAGAAACATTCAACAGTAAAGTATTAAGACTAAGAATGTTAGGGAGCACGAAAAAAGTGGCTTGGGACAATCGCAGACGAAACAGAGCAATTTAATATGGTTACTAAAATTCCATTAACTTCAGAAAATAGAATGTTACGAATTGGGTTTGGTAAAAATAAGGGTAATTGGTTTATACGAGTAGACCTTTGGTATGTCGGGTATCGAATATCTTAGTAGGAGAAGTGGCAGAGTGGTCGAATGCACTGGTCTTGAAAACCAGCGTACTGTAAGGTACCGGGGGTTCGAATCCCTCCTTCTCCGCATAGATTAAAGAGGGTTTCCTCTTTTTTTTATGCAATATTTTTTATATTATTATAAAAACATCTCATTATGGCAGTGACATTTAATAAAGGAAACCAAGAAGGACAACCAAACCCAAATAATATCATTAAAAAATTAGTGGAGGTTATTCAGAAATTGGAACAAGAAATAATCGACAATAAAAGAACCATTAACACTAAAGTTAATGGTAATAATTTTTCATTAACCGAAAAACTTAGGAGTTTTGACGATGTTGTTGAAAGTATTAATGTTAGAGTATCAACAATTGGAGAAAGAACGCCTGAAGAATTAACCACAGAACCTGTCAAACGTTTAATTGTGGATGGGTATAATTCTATTCAGATAAAATGTTCCGCAGAAATTTTAAATAAATCAACTGAACTGACATCAGTAGACCACTCATTATCAACTAGAATTAATGAGGAAAAGACTTTAAGAGAGAAAGACGTATTATCATTAGCGACTAATTTAGTGAGTTTTGATGAAAGAAATAATATTGTTGTTTCTGAGTTAAAAAGTAGATTCGATGGTATAAACCCAACAAATCCGTCTTCAGATTCTTTAATGGGACTGTCACAAAAAATAGAAAATCTAACAACAGAAGTTACTAACTTACGTAATAATATTAATGTTGTTAGCGCTAAACTAGATAAGGAAGTGTTTACGGAAATGAATAGTCGAATTAACTCCATTAAATCTATTGAAATGAGATTAAATATGTTAGGTGGTTAACCTTTCTTTTTTATGGAAATTAAAATCATTCCATAAACATATCCTATTATTTGTGAAACTATTAATATTTTAAAAATACTATTAATACCATAAAGCATTTTCATTGTTAGAGTACTATGCTCCACTAAGAGAACCATAACCACAGAATTTACTTTACCTAAAAAAATAAGACCCAAAAACCCTCCACAAATAAAAGAGGTGTATGGGTATTTTTTTTTATTCATGGATTTTTCTTTTATATAAATATTAAATTTACTATCTTTGTCTTCTAATTTTAAAATATAAATAACTATGAAGGATTATAGTAAAACTTTTCTTAAACTTTCGATAATATATTTATCGATAATATTTTTTTTATTATCTTGTGAGGAAGAACCATATTTACGATTTGGTGAAATCGACTCGATAGAGGCTGAGTCAAATATTGAACCATATCTCACACATTATTCACAAATCTCTACAGGTAAGTTTAATTATGAAGGGGATACCTATCATTTAAAACCGGCTAGATGGAAACACGGGGGTTTTAAAGGTACAGAAAAAATTGACGTTTTTTTTCACGAATCGTTTAATAATGTTAATGCTAAAAACGAATTAATAAACTTCTTTTCGGTCTTAGATGGTATCATTGAAGATGAAAACATCAAATTCAATGTGGTGAATAACATTGACGATGCTGACATAACAATTGTGTTTGGTCCAGATGTTTATCAATCGTTACTTAATATAGTACCTAATCCTGATAGGTTGGGTGAGGCGACGTTTAAAAATGAAGAATGGCTTTCTGATACTAATAGTGATATCGTAAATCCTGACCTATGTTCTATAGGTGAGGGTAGCTTTTGGGTTAGAGAGTATAATGATTTATTAATTAAACACGAATTCCTACATCTTTTAGGTTTTCAACATAGAAACAACATTAATACTATTATGAACACTATGGTTGATAGAATGACCAATTTAAAAGATATCGATGAAAAGGCAATATACTTAAAATATAATAACGATTTAGTTCAGGTAGTCTCACCCAACAGTGGTTCCGTTGGATTTCCTGATTGGCTTTTCACTGAAGAAGAATATGACATTCATTTAGATAATGTTAAACTTACCCTTGAAAATCGATTTGATTTGTAGTATAATTAAAATAGACCTGTTTTAAAACTAGTCGACCCAAAGGTTTCAAACCTTATAAAAAAATTGATGGTGGAGCACAATAAAATAAAACCCTTTCAACTGAGAGGGTTTTTTTAAAACTCATGATTTATGAAAACAGTTAAAAACAATGAAGGTACGGTTAAAAGAGTCGATGACTCAACCGCAAATATGTTAGTTAATAGTGGTTCTTGGTTTTTTTGTCCAAAATCTGAATACAGAAAAACTAAAAAGGTTAAGATGTCAAAGGATTCTTCTGAAACTGTCAATGTTGAACACAGAGGACTATCTGATAAGAAATTAAGAAAAGAGAGAAAACTTGCAAAGTCAAAGAGAAATAAAAATTAATATCGAAGGGTTTGATATTGAATTATCTGAAGGGGTTTATACCATATCTAAAAACGGAATCGTATTAGAAGGAGATTTACAGGATTTACCTACCCCTCAGAAAACATGGTTAATTAACGCACATTCTTGCTCACAATCTTTAATAAGAACTTTAAATTTTGATAATAGTCTTGGGATTTAAAATTACAATTTTACATATATCGACACATATCCCTAACATATTTTTAGAACGTAGAATGAGGGAATTTACTCAGTTTTATCTAAAACGTTTATCACAACAAAAACAGTACGTTTTAGATGTTATAGAATGTAAAACTATTGATGACGGGTTGAGTCAACTCACCGATACTGACTATGTGTTTATCATTTCATCGGGTAATCGTATATACCACACCAATCAATTTTTAGATACAGTTTTACAACCGTTTATTGATGACCCATCATTAGGATTAATGGGTCATATATTAGACCGTAAAGACCAATGGTATGAACTACACCCTCAGTTTATAGTTTTTGACTATAAGAAATGGGTAAATATTGGTCGTCCAACATATGGAAATAAAGAGGACAGTTCAGAGTCTATAGTTAACATTGTTAGGTCAGAAAGTAACATACATGATGATTATACACCACACTGGGTGAGATTAGAGAAACCAATCCAATATAGTGAATATAATACTTTAGACAGGGGATGGTCTTTTATAAATAGTTTTTTACTAAACGATTATAATATTATCCCTTTTAATGATGACATACGTGGGTCAAAGGCATATTGTTATCCTGAATATAACTCGGATAAATTCTTTAATTTAATTGATAATAAACAATATAGTGATGAAATTGATTACACAAAAAGATTATTATTATATCCATTATTAAACTCACCCGATAAGACATGGTTATTTAACACGGAAGAAATTAGTTTTATGAAAGAGAAAACTAACTTAACTTATGATGTTGTTGCCTTACCGTGTGCTGGTTTTAAATTTTTAGATTTATTACACAGTAATTTAATACACGATAAGAGTAAAATTGTCTTTTTTGACTTTAGTTCTAGTAGTATTGAATGGATTAATTATGTTATTAACTCTGAAGAGTTAACCATAACAGACTTAGTGATAAATAAACCCGAAGGTGTTAGGTTAATAGGTAAGACAATCGAAAAACTAAGTATCGATGGGATTCCTTCGAACGACTTAATACGTCTATCAGAGGAAGTGTATTCGTTTTACGGAGGAGTTGGTAATTTTAAAAAGTTACTCGAAAAATTTAGGACGTTAAACATCGAAATAATTAAAACTGATATTATTAATGACCCACTTAATTGTCTACATCGTTTAAATGGTAACAATAATCTAATTAATATTTCTAATATTTTCTCAACAGATTATTTTAATTTGTTTTATTCTGAAAAAGAACGAATGGTTAAGTTTGAAAGGTTTATAAGTACTTTAAATTGTAAAACAACTGTTGTTGGTAGAGGAGTAGATACTTATTATAGTGAAAAAACATATGGTAATGGATAATATTAGTTTTATTGAGGTTATGGGTCTATATGACGAAATAATTAAAATACAAGATGAAGATATAGATTTTGCTAAATCTAAAAAAAGTATTCCTGAGTTTGGTAATGATTTGATTTTATATTTGTACATTTGTGATTCATTATTAAACGACCTTACAATTTTAGAAGAATACGAATTATGTTCTAAGGTTAATAACCTTAAAGAAAAAATACAAAGGTCACTTGACGAGTAGTGAGTTTTATGATTATATATAAAATATTTACCAAATTACCTCAAGATTTGGTTTTAAGATAATTTTGATTTATCTTTACACCGTATTAGATTACAAACGTTATTTGCTTAATGGAAGATTAGTATCAAATGCCATGGTGGTGGAATTGGTAGACACGTTGGACTTAAAATCCAATGGACAGTAATGTCCGTGACGGTTCGAGCCCGTCCCGTGGTACTAAAGGGGGAGACTACCACTCCCCCAACAAATGGACTCGTAGCTCAGCTGGATAGAGCATCTCCCTTCTAAGGAGACGGTCATAGGTTCGAATCCTATCGGGTTCACAAATTATTAATAAAACACAAATGAGTAAAAACAAACCAAATATTTTCAAAGGAAGAACTAAAGAGTGGGATATGGAAAAAGATAAATTTAGACAATATCGAAGTAATCAGGGTAGAAGCCCTAAACAAATGGAATCTAACTATAAGGTTATGGGTTATGGTTGTGTCTCTTTCATAGTCGCTTTAATAGTTGTTGGATTATATTATTATCTATAATAAGTTAGAGAGGTGAGTACGCAGTTAGGCACGACATCATTGAAAAAGGGTTAGTAGTACGGTCGGCAATCCTGTAACCCTGAAACACCCAAAACCTCTCTATATTGACGGACTTTTAGCTCAGTTGGTTAGAGCACCGCACTCATAATGCGTAGGTCGAAGGTTCGAGTCCTTCAAGGTCCACAAGTGAGTTCTTCCACAACAATGGGAAGTTGAGCAATTGGTTGGCTCGACGGACTGTAAATCCGTTCCGAAAGGCTTGGGGGTTCGAGTCCCTCCTTCCCAACAAAGTGAGTTCTTTGACATAACAATTAAATAAAACAGAAATTATGGAAATAACATCATTTATTTTAGGTGTATGTACGGTCATTGTATTAGTAATGGTTGTGGGTACGTTTGTGAATTATATGTCAACAAAGACCTTAAAAGAGGAAATAAACCGACTGAATCGAGAAAACGAAAATCAGTATAACGAATCTGAAAAGATTAAAAAAGAGCTAATGGATTATGTGGAGAGTCTACATAGTGTTAGTGAAAATAACATGAATGAAGTCTACCGTCATATTGACAGTAGAGTTGATAAAACTGTAAATATTATGAGTGAACACGTCGCTGATATTTATAGACAATTAGATAGTAATAAAAAATCCGTAGTTAACGGATAATAAATAAAACGTCAAAGAACTCACTTTTTTTTTTACGGACTTTTATCTCAGTTGGTTAGAGCACTTGACTCATAATCAGTAGGTCGAAGGTTCGAGTCCTAGTCGGGTAACTATTATCTCTCCATATTTCAGTCGGTTCGAATTAAACAAGAAAACTAGATATATTTATCTGTATGATAGATACTTCTGATATTGTTAAAAATAATGGGTTTTACCACATTAAAAATTCTTTCACCGAAAAAGAGATTTATTTTCTATTAAAAAGGTGGAAACAAACGCCATTAATTTATGAGATATACCATAATGAATGGGATACATTAGCCAATGGTAAAACCTCGTTATCTCATAAATTCAGAAAGGTTACTATTTTTGGTATACCTAAAAACAAAATCAAATATCTTTCAAATAAGATTGAAAGTCTTTTCTCTTTATTCTTCAAAGAAGATTTTGGTATTGAGGGTCCACATTATTTTACTCAGTACACTGAAGGGTCTTTTCATTCTCTACATACTGACCTTGAGGTTGGTAATGGGTTTGATAGACAATGGATTATGACAATTCAACTTTCAAGTCCTGAGGATTATGAAGGTGGTGAATTAATTATTGATGGTAATATTGCACCAAAAGATAAGGGTTCGGTAATCATTTACGATGGTAGGTTAGAACACGAAGTAACTAAGGTAACTAAGGGTGTTAGATATTCAATAACTGAATGTGCGGGTAAAATAATCCATTAAAATTTTATCATATAAAAAACCTCGGTCAATAGTTGTTAATACTCATTATTTTTACTAATTTTACATTATGAAAGAACTACACGAATTACATATTGCAATGTTAAATACTTATGATATATTAGCTGAAAACATGACTGTTGAAGATGTAATGGTGAGTACTGAAAGTTTTATGTTGTTTGACCCTACTGAGGGTATAAACTCAGACACCTGTGATACCCTTTTAGAGCATTTTGAAGACTTAGAGGAGTATGAGAAGTGTAAGACAATATTAGAGTATAAAAAGACTCTATAATGGATACTGTATATCATGACAAAAGGGGTTATGAAAATATTATAGTAACCTTTTCAAGTGGAGTTAATAGGGTTTTAGGTGAAACCCCTAAAGAATTCAGTAAAACAATTACAAAATATAATTGTGATGTTTTATACGTTTATGACGACCTTCTTTCTTGGTATGTAAACGGAGTTAAAGGATATGAGTCGGTTAAATTACTTTCAGAGCACATTACAACTATAATTAGTGGATATAAAAATTCAGGATTTTTAGGGTCTAGTATGGGTGGTTATGCTGCCATATTATACTCGATATTTTGTAACCCAAATAAATCTTTGTCCTTCTGTCCTCAAACATTATTACAACATAAAAAAAGAGACCTATTCAATGACTTTAGATTTCCAATTTTAGAAAAAAATGGAATAATGAGTGACTACTATTTAGACTTAAAACCCTTTTTATTTAAAAATGATTTTAACACGATAATATCTATCATCTATAGCGGAGACAATAAATTTGACCTTAAACATGCGGAATGGGTGTCATCGTCTGACAATATCACTCTTTATCCTCAAGACAGTGATTTACATAATATTTGTGGAGTATTAAAACATAGAGGACAACTTTATAGTACTATCGAAAATACTTTTAATTTCTTATCTCTAATCTAAATAAATGTCTTATCTTTGTAGTGAACAAAAAAACAGTTAATGTTATGTCAACAGAATTAAAAACACTTAAAGGACAGTTTCATAGTCAAAAGACTAATGAAATGGAAAATACTGAAATGTCATTGACAAGATTCAGTGGTGGTAAAGAGGGGATGAAACTTCAATTAACAATGAGAGCGCAAGGAGATTTCTTTACTCATATCACCCTTAACACCGATGAGATTAAAAAATTAATTAAAGAATTGGAAGATAACTTCAATTTAAAAGACGATACCAATGTCTGATTATTACGATAATAGCGACGATACGTTTGACAATAGTTTATTAAATGACTATGTTACAACAACGTTAGATGAGTTACAAAGTCAATACGTCATACCTATCGGTACTAAAGATATTGAAGTTGTTGATGAGGTTGAGGTTATTGGTGATACCAAAATACTTTATACTAAATCAGGTAAGTCATTTGCCGAACATCAAGTGGAGAATATCGGGGTAGTGTATGAATACGTTACTAAAGATAGTGAGTAAAATAGGAGAAGTGGCAGAGTGGTCGAATGCACTGGTCTTGAAAACCAGCGTACTGCAAGGTACCGGGGGTTCGAATCCCTCCTTCTCCGCAACGGTCTGGTAGTTCAGTTGGTTAGAATACATGCCTGTCACGCATGGGGTCGCGAGTTCGAATCTCGTCCAGACCGCTAAAAGAAGATGAAGATGAAGATGAAGAGGAGATTATTATTATTGACATTATTTTTAAGTAGTATGGTATGGTCACAGAATTGTTCACCATATTATAAAGTTAAAAATTGGGACGTGAATCAGGATGTGTTCGCAACTGTTTCATTAATTAGTTGTTTTCACGCATACGGTGTCGCAACATCAATAGATTGGTATGACTACTCTGTAGGATTACATATGATGAGTAAAGGGCATAATGGTACGGTGTATGGTTTTGTTAGTTATCAATACAGACCAATCAGGAAAGTTAAATTATCTGTAGGTCCATTATATCGTATAAACAACGATAGTGGTTTATTGTTAGGACAGTATGGTGGTGATGTTTATATCTACAAACGAGTTTGGTTAACAAGTAGAGTTTTACAAATAAGGAGAGGTTTAAACTATCTTAACGTAGGACTAAAAGTGGTGATATAATTAGTATTATGGCCCGTTCGTCTATCGGCTAGGACGCCAGGTTTTCATCCTGGTAAGAGGGGTTCGATTCCCCTACGGGCTACTTAATGGAAGAGAGGAAATCGGGATTCAGAAATGAGTCCCTTTTTTTATCGTTATCTTTAATTTATTTTGTATATTTACCACGTTAAATAATATAAAATATGACACGAACAATGATTGATGGGGTTAGATACCTGAAAAGAAAAACAACAACAGAACTTACTGTGGACGAGAAAAAGAAACTTCTAAATGGAGAAATCGTTATGTCTCATTACGCCACAGATTACTTTTTTTACAAAATAATTAAATAGAGATATGATAACAGAATTTGAAGTACTAAACACTTACAGTAAACTTAAGAACGGGCATTACGGAGAAATAGGTAGTTTCGCCCATCATAAGACGTGTAGTCTAATATGTGTTGGTTCACTATTAACTGATGAAATGGATGAATTTAGAAAAAACTTTAAAGATGAATTATGGGATTGGTTTTTACAATCTAAAGATTATTACTATAATTCATTACATAAGAACCTTTAAATAAATAAAAATGTATCTTCGTCTTCGTGGGTGTAGTAATTTTCGAAACCGTCGATAGTTGTAATGATAATTTCATTACTATCAATAGTCCCCTTAAATACATTATTTGATTTATCGGGCATTGGTAAAAGGTTAATAAATGTTGGTTTTTATGTAGTAGAGACCTACATTTTATAAATAGTGAAAAAAAAACGAATCTCAGGTTAAATATGAAAATATTATCAATAAATTTTGGATTTAATGGGAGTTTTTCTCTTCTCATTGATGGTAAGATTATAAAACACACTTCATTCCATAAAATTAATTATGGAAATGACCGAAATATAATAAAGAATGAGAGTCTTTCATCTTTTATTACGGGCACCGATGTTACGTTAGACGATATTGATTGGGTTGTACTTGTTGGATACAAAGAATCCGATTTCGATTTCGATAGGGTTGCTTTTGTTCCCGATAGTGAATACGGAATCAGTCCTCACTACACTAAACAAGATTTTAGACTAGAGTCAAAACAAGCGACTGACTTAGGGTCGTTAAACCCACCATTCACTAAAAAACCTTATGACTATATTAAAGGACACTTCGTTTATAAAGACTTTGTTATTAGGTCGTATGTGGTTTCTCCTGATTTATCTTATAACGCTTATGGGTACCTAACATCTAACTTCACAAATTCAATTAACATAACCGTTAGTAGTTTTGATGAGACACCTGTAGATGGGTCTGTTGTTTCAGTGAGTAAGGGTAATGATATTTCTATAGTTAATAGACCGATGATATCTGTAGGTAAACTTTATCCTAAAATAACTGAATTGTTAGGTTTTGGTTTGGGATATATAAATAGAAGTACATTGTGTGATATGTCCACCAGATATAACATACCCGATAATTTAAAAGATATTATTGATGAAGGGGTTAACAACCCAATTAGTAAAATAAAAGACAATTACGAACTAAATTTTTTCTTTCAACACAGTACATCTCAATATAGACAAGACGAAAAAAGACACAAACAAATACCCTTTTCTTCATTTAATATAGATGACATTAATAGTAAATACGCACTTAAAACTGCAGCAATAACTCAACGAGTTGTTGAGAATACCGTAATTAAATTAATAGAGGATAGTGTTAATAACTATTCGGGTAATTTTACTCATAACTTAACCCTAAGTGGAAGTGTCTTTGAAAATCGAAGACTTAATACCAAAATATTAGAGACATTTCCATATTTAAACATTCATATCTCACCGTTTAATAGTGAAGAAGTAACGTCATTAGGTGGTGCACTATATGTGAATATGATTGAAGGAACTAGAAGAGTATATAACAGAGACTTTATACTCTCAACTTCACCGTATTACGATTCATATAAAAATTTAGGTTATAAAATTAATTATCCTGACTTATCTCTTAAATTAAGTACTGAGTTAATTGGTTATAAGACTAACAATCCAGAGTGTACCGAAAAAAGTTATGGGTATACCGGAATAGTATTTGATGTGGACTCAAAAGAATATATAAATAAGAAATCATTATTAATTAAAAAACCGTTTGAGAAACCTGTTGTAATAATAAAAGAAGATTATTATGAAAAACATTTTACCAACGTTAAATATACCTATGATAACAACACGTTATCAAAACCTAAAAAACCGCACTTATTTAAAGAGTTTATTCATGATGATGGTTATGTTAATTTGTTTGTAGTAAACGAAATTATCACACCGTTTTTATATAATTTATTAAAAGAAACAGATAGAGAATATTTGGGTCATTATGACTTTACTAGTGTTAATAATAAACATATTAATTACTTTAAGACTTTATTTGAAATATCGAATGATTTAGGTATTAAAACTTTAATAATAGATAATAAAATACACCACATAGAATGATAGGAGAAAACCCAACCACCAAAAACGAATTAAATGAAATTTTATCATCACACACTTTTAGAACGAAAGAGTTTAATCAGGTGTATAGTTTTTCTAACTCATTTGATGATTCTGAAATCCAACACATTATTGATTACTGCTCAACACTACCAACGGTAAACGCCGAAATTGGTAGTGATATGGAATCAGAAGTTATAAATGAAGGTATTAGAAGTTCTATTGTTAGGTGGGTTCCAATGAACGAAGAGACCAAATATATTTACGAACGACTAATCAATATGGCATTAGAAGCTAATAATGAGTTATGGGGGTTTGACGTAAATAGTATTATAGAGGAAATACAATATACCGAATATTATGGAACTAAAGACGGTCATTATGATTGGCATTTAGACATCGGAGATGAAGTAGACTATCGTAAAATATCAATTACGGTACAACTCTCTGATAAGGACGAATATGAAGGAGGTTACTTAGAAATGAAAACAGGCCCTATAGATTTAATCACCCCCAAAGAAAAAGGATTATCAACGATATTCCCTTCTTTTATGTTACATCGAGTAAATAAAGTAAAAACAGGAATTCGTCGTTCTTTAGTATTATGGATTAGTGGTCCACCCCTTAGGTAATGGTTTTAAACATAATACTTTACATATCGTTTGTAACCTGTTTAGTTATCTTAGTAATTCGTATAGCAGAAAGATTCCCTAACGCCTTAGATGTTGATATTACAGACCCATTAAGTGTCTTAGACGAAGAAGAACCCGTTAGTGATATATGTGTTGTTTGCGCAAGAAAAAAGGGGTCTGAACCCCTTTTAACCTGTAGTGATGAAAAATGTATTAACAATAGTGATACACACTAAAAATCATTTCTCGATATTCAATATTAAACTTACCTTGTTTTTTTCCTTCTTCAACAACTAATTTAAATTCCTCTCTATTAATTGTATTATATTTCGTTTCACCAACTTTAAAACTTGAGATACCTAACCTTTCAGACTCATCATTCAAAAATAACCATTTTTGATATTCTTCCTTTTGTCTATTGACGGTTTGTTCTTGTTTAGGTAAATGGGTTAAATCCTTTAATTCCGTTTCTGTTAACTCTCTTATTATGTGTTCTGAAAAGTTATATGTCTTTCCGTCATATATGAATTTAGACGGTTTAGGTGTTTTGTTTTGTAAATCGCATAACTCTTTACCGTTAACATATGTTGGAATAACTTCCCAACAATCATCATTTAATTCAGGAATGGTTATACAATATCTACTCACTATACTAAGACAATTTCTCCGTTAACTAATTGATGTGTTTCTGGAGAGAAATTCTCAGGTAATGAAGCCACTTCTGATATTGAGTGTGTTACGCTATTAAATTCATCAAAAGTTACGACAGTATCTTCGTGTTGACAAACTAAAGCTCCGTCACTTAATTGTGAGTTTTCTGATAACCATGCTAAGTCGATTTCGCTTGAGCCTATTTTTGTTATAATTGTATACATTTATATTAATTTTAAAAATTATTATTCTTCAGTTGAATCTTCTTCTGAAGACTCTTCTAATGCCTCTTCAGTTTCATCCATAATTTTGTTAACCATGGCTGAACCTGCTCCTGCAGCTGCTGCTCTACCTAAAGACATTAATGCTGGATTTTCATTCAACTCTTCTTCAGTCATCCACCCTTCTTTAAGTGAAGTCTCTTTACATTTTTCACCGTATGATTCTGCCATTTCGTTTAATGATTCACACATTTTACCGTATGACTCCATACATGTCCCTTCGTTAGCACATGCGATTTCGTACATCATCGAACCACATTTTTCCATTAGTTCGTTTAATACGTTTAGTTTTTCCTCAGATTCGTTTATCGTAAACTCAAATCTTGAAAAGTCTAATTTTTTAGTTGCTGATTCATGAAGACCTTGTATTCTTTCAATCTCTTCTTGAATTAAGTTAAAATTTTTCATATCTGTTTTTGTTTATATATAAATACCATTAAGTTATGGTTTCTCCCCAATTTCTGTTTGCCACTCTTTAAAGTCGGTTCTTTTATTTTTAGGTATCCACTTCCAATGTTTGGATAATGAAGAATGTTCAATTTCAATATAATTAGGGATTAAATTTTTTTGATATTTTTCCCATAGAGTGTAAGTAACTTCTTCTAATCCGTCATTTTCAATGTTTAGGTTTAAGTGAGACCCTTCGTTATTGATAATATTTTCATAGACAGGATATTCATAATTATTAATTGATTGTATTATGTTGTTACGTTCTCGATAATCCCTAATCTCTCCTATGTCTTTGTACATAAAAATAACTAACACATCTTTTAGTTCGTCAATCGTTCTGTGAAGTAGACCTGAACATGAAGGACAAAAAGACACATAATTATCTGAAGAGTTAAGTTTATCTTTAAAGGTTTCATCATCATAAACGGTTTCTTCCCATCTCTCATGATTTAAGTTATCATAATCAGAATCTATAATATACGCAGTTATTTTGTTACCTGACCCATGAGGGCCTGTAACGATTATTTTACTAAACCGCTCTATCGTTTCCTTATGGTCAAAATAATTTTTACTCATTTTCTATAGATTATAACTAATGATAAGATATATATAAGAATATGTAAACGATTATGTACTATGAAGATTATGTGGTGATGACAAATACTGGTATGACAAATAAGTCTACCTTATCAGACACCTTAAAGAGTTACGAACTCTATAAACAAATGACATATAGAGAGTGGGAATCCACAATTACCTTTTCAACGGTAGACGGATTTGATAATAATATGGAAGCCCTAATATATTATGGTAACGTAACACTAGAGAGATTGGAATATTATGAAAAGTATGAAGAATGTAAAAAATTAAACAACATTTTGAAACTTTATGAGCCAATAATCAGAAAATAACTCAAAAATGTTTTGGTAATACAAACTTAATTCTTATCTTTGTTGAACATTAAAAGATAACTATTATGACCGTACACGAAAAATCTCAAGAACAAAACCAAAAATCCCTTAATAAAGGAAAAATCATCTCTACACTAACTAAGGGTAAGACCCGTGTTTATGAAGTTGAACTTCAAGGACGTGATTATTGGAGAACATATAGTGTTGAGTTTTTAATTGATAATGTGTATTTTTTTAATAGTAGATTAGTATCTTTGGATTTGAAAATGACTAATATCGCACGTGGTACTATGGACTTAACACAGTTTGAAACCTCTAAACAGAGTATCGAATCGTTTAAATCACGTGTGACTAAAGGAGAATTAAATCGTTTATTGGTTGATTTTTCAAATACTTCAAAGAAAGAACTCTCAAGAGATAGTGTATTCAAAGCGGCGTGTTACGGAGTAAAACATCTACACATAAACAAAGTGGTAATATAATAATTATGAAAAATAGTTTTAATCAATTTATACAAGAAACCTACGATGGTAGAGTAATAGACCCATCGTATGTTCGATTCAGAGGTATGAAATCAATAGTAATAAATGTCGCATCAGAGTGTGGCTATACCGATAGTAATTATAAAGATATTTTTGAGTTTGCAACCAAGATGAAAGACAAGGTTTCAATATACCTATATCCTTCGAATGATTTTGGAGGTCAAGAACCTAAGAGTGAAGAAGAAATCGCTAAGTTCTGTGATAAGTATGGAGTGTTGGATTTATATCCGACCGTTAAGTTAATGGGTAAAATATCGGTTAAAGACAGTGAACTATATAATTTCTTACAATATAATAACAACTTAACACAAGAAGGGGTTAATTGTGAAGTGACATGGAACTTTCAAAAGTTTTTAATTAATACGGATGGTAGTTTGTGGGGATACTTATACCCTGAAGAATTACTAATGAATCAAAAAAATATTGGGGAGTGGTGTAATAATATGGAAATAATTAAAGATTACTAATATGTTGATAAAACCTAAAGAGAAGAATATTGAGAAAATGCCAAATCAAAAATGGCATCAAATCATATCGTTTATTAAATCAGGAATTCGTATATTTGGTTATTGTTTAATCCCGTTCGATTTAATTTCTGCGACTATAGTGTTAGTTATTTCAGAAATTATTGGAATAGTAGAAGAATTAGTATAATGGAAAATATGTTTTTTGAATCCTTAAAAAAAGAATACTTTGTTTTAGCCGAATCTCGTGAAAATGCTCTTTTCTTAGGAGACCACGACAAAATTAAAACAATAGAAAGAATTATGGGTCATATATGGTCTTTGTTGAAAGAAGATTATTATAAAGACCCGGAGATAGTTTAATTAATGGGGGTGACTTGGAATTGATTGGCAGGGTCAGTTATACGGGGCACGTAGTGAGATGTTTCCTATCACTTTAATCTACGGTGACAATTTTTTTAGACGGCAACGTTTACAACGAGATGGCAATGTTCGGCTTAGTAGCTGACGAAGCTATCGTTAACGCATAGTTAGACTACGTGTTAACAGTAACCCACTCTAAGAGTCGGTTACATGGGGTCGGTCAGGACACATAACCTAGCAACAGAAGTCCGCAGTGTGGTAGAGTACGATTAAACCCAAAATTGAATCGTTCATTGGGTGTTGGTTGCAATGATGAATAATAACCAACAAATTTCGAAGTATTAGAAAATACTGTTCTAAACGTGTAGTCCTTTATAGGTGGACTGAACAAGACCCGGGTTCGAAACCCGGCACCTCCACCATTAGATAAACCACTCCTTAATCGGGGTGGTTTTTTTATTATAGAACGTCTATACTTTATGGATGGGTTTTGTATTATTAAATTATGAGAATAATATATAGTTTTAATACAAGCATTGATGATGATGACTACTTTAAAGGTGTTAATTTAGAACATAACTTTTTGTTCTATGAATTATCTATTAGATTGTGTCGACAATTTTATCCGGTGACGTTATATACCGATGAATACGGGGCAGAACGATTAGGTCATTTAGTCGATGAGGTGAAAATGTTAAAAAAAGACCCTGAGAATTACATATGGAGTGAACCAAAGTTTGAGGCGATTAGTAATGAAACGGGTGAGTTCTTACACGTTGATGGGGATTTGTTTATTACTAAACCTTTTACATTAAACGATTCTGATGTGTATTATGACCATACTGAAATCACTCTACACGAATACTATTACAAAGAAAATTTAAAAAACTTTACAGATTATGGTATTGGTGAAGTATTTCCTGAATGGAGCAACAAATATTTGGGGGCGTTTAATATTGGTATTATGGGTTTTAGAACCGATGAAATAAAAAACATCTACTTAGATAGATATTTTAAGATGAAAGATTGGTTTTACAATGTGTTTCCTCATGAAAAAGTCGAAGCTATAATACCAAGTATGACATTAGGGGAACATAGTTTATCTTGTTTGTCTGAATATTATAATTGGAAATCAACTCCGTTATATGATGAAAACCAATATTTACATATGTACGGTGGACGTAAACATTTGGATATGTTTTATCAGTTTGCTAAGTCATATTTAGAAAGTAGAGAATTTAAAACTTACAAAGACAATGGAAATATTATCTAATAATCACAAACAAATCATAATCGATTTAAATAAAATCACAGATAATGAAATTAGTGTTGGTGGCAGTTTAGAAGATTATTTATTACTCGGAAATGCGGATAAACCTATTGGAGATATTGATTTTATTATTGATGATAACGAAACCTTTGAAAAAATAAAAAATCATTTTGATTTACCTGAACGTAAACCTTCATACTATAGTCGTTTATGTAACTTCGAATTTAGGGATAAGTACACAATAGTGATTAACGGGGTAACCGTTGACTTCTTAGTGGATACGGGTGACTCTACTTTGTGTGGTGAAATGGATGAAACAGTCTATGATAATATATCTATTAAACACCGTGCCCTTAAGTGTAAAATAATTTTATTAGAAAACTGGGTTAGAAATTCAATACCTAATGATATGTGGGCTTACGATAAATTTAGTAAAATATTAAAAAAATATGAGGGTCTTAATAATATGTAATTCAAGGTGTGGTTCAACAAATTTAATGAAATCAATATCTTCATATTATAACATCACCTCATTATTTGAACCCTTCAACACACAAAAAGATATCCCTTTGAATGGTGATGTGGTGGTAAAGACTCTAATTAATCATAACACCTTAACTGAATATATTAAACTTTCTAAATATTTTGATAAAATAATCTTACTTAGTCGTAGAGATATCGTTGCGATGTCTGAATCTCTTTATTGGGTCTCTAAGACGTGGAGAGATGATGGGTTTAAAAAAGATACTAATTATCATTTATCTGAATATGAGTTTAATGAACAGATTGATGTCACTGAAAAAGAATTACACCGTAAAGTAATCGATAGAGTTGATATGATGAACAAATTATCTGAGGAGTTAAATATTCCTTTAGATTACTATGAAGACGTATTTTATAAAAATAAAAGGTTAAACGATAATGAAATTGGTTTGGACTTGAAGTTCTTGGATAATACCCTTAAACTTAGAAAGTAGTGTTTATCACAAAAACAAAAGAGGACGGACTGTCCTCTTTTGGTAGATAATTTAACCCCCTTTTCTATTTAAGATTATGGTACGAAACCACTTGAATCTTAGTTGATTCATTTAATAAATATCTTATATTATAATAAAGGTAAGGTCCTTATTTAAAAAAAAACAATGACATAACAGAAGTATGATATTTAAAAAATTAAGTGACCACAAAAAAATTAACGTTGGGGAGTACGTAACCAACTATTTATTTGAAAATCCAGGTACCGACTTATACGTTGGGTGTGATTCACAAAATACTAAAAATTTTACAATTTACGCAACTGTTGTTGTTTTACATAAGAATAATAAAGGGGGTCATGTCTTATATTGTAAAGAATCTGTACCTAAAATATTAAATAACTTTAGTAAATTATGGGGTGAAGTGGACCGAAGTATCATACTAGCGAGTAAGTTAAATCACGAATTTGGTATTCCAATTAAATATGTCGATTTAGATTTAAACCCTGACCCGAAGTATCGGTCAAGTCAAGTATTAAGGGCGGCAGTTGGTTATGTTGAGTCTATGGGGTTTACTCCGAGAGTTAAACCACAATCCTTGTGGGCTATAACTGCGGCCGATTCTATATGTAAGTAGTATTTATTAGTATGGGTAAGATTAAAAACATAAAGATAACAGAAGAACAATTAAGGGTCATCACTAAAGATTCTATTTTAGAAGGTGATAAAGTTAAGGCGTTGATTAAACAATATGAGGTTATTAAGAATGATAACAAAAACTTACAAACCATAAAAAATTATTCGTCGGACTTTTTTGAGTTCTTAGATGATGTAAGAGAGAGTGGTGTGGTTAATATGTTTCAAGCTTCTGACTTATTATGGTCAGGTTCTGAGTTTATAGAAAAATACGCATATATTAAAGCCCCACATCTTAGTGATGATTTAGATGATGATGGAGATTTTTCAGAACATAAGGAGGCTTTTGATAGAGTCCTTTCAAATGCTGATGACATTAGGGATAAAATAATATCAGTAACTATTGGTAGTGATGAGAATGGCGATATAAACAAACAAGTTAAGTCATTATCGTCTAAAGTGTTGTCTATGTGGATGAGACACTATGGTACCAAAAAAGGTAGAATGAAGACGGATGTTGATGAAATCGCTAGGACGTTGTCTAAGGCTAGAAGACACGGAAATGGTAATAGGTTTCCACAGTCAGCGGTTAAGGCGAATCCTAATCGTTTTAGACCCGATAAGAGAGTGAATGAACACTTCTTTTTTGGAAATGAATCACCAGACGTACATTGTGATAACTGTGGACATTCTTGGGAAATAAGACCTGAAGATAAAGACCCACACTTATGTCATATGTGTGCTTACGACCAATCAACAGAAACATACGATTTAGATAAAGTAATTGACTTTTGGATAAATAAAAAAGAGAACTAATTTAGTTCTCTTTTTTTATATTAATATTTTTCACTTCTTACTATGCGAATGAAAAGTCTAAATCCATATCTGATAACTTATCCTTTAAGTTTGATGTTCTAGAACATACCACATCGTCTACCATATCGGTAAGTTTGTTGATTAACGAACTATCCTCAATAAATGACTTATCTAATTGTTGTCTTATGTTATCCATAATAACACTATCAAATGATAAGTTTGTTAACATCTTATCTAACATAAATTCAAACATACCTAAAATAAGTAATTTAGTCATTTTAGAACAATTAGTTATAGTTGAAACTATTTGTGTAAATGGCATGTCTGCGAAAGTTACCTGAACATACTTCTTGATGTTTTCATACATAGCACCATCTTCACCACCAATCTTTCCTAAGAATGGTTTTACAAACCAGTCCATTGCCTTACCGATAACCCATTCTTTAAGTTGTTCCTCAACGTTACCACCAAAGTTTTTAAATAAACCACCAAAGAAATCAAATAGACCTTCATTAAGGTTATTATCGTTATTAAACGATTCACGTAACATAAAATAACCTAACGGTTCTATGTGTTGTTCTGTGATTACAACATCACCAAACATTTTTTTATACCTTTCTTCTACGGTACTTGTTTTACTGTCATAAAGTTTAACTAAACTATTATGTATTGATTCTTTTAATTCCATTTTATTGTTCTTTTTTTGTAAATATGTATATTTTATTTGATGAGAATAGTCTATTTCTGGATTTATCTAACATCCAATCGCCTCCAAATACTTGTTCTAATTCACCTTCTATTTGTGTTAAAATATCGGTAATATCTTCAATTGCTATATAAATAACTTTAGATTCGTTTGATGTTACTCTAACATTTTTGATACGATTTTTATCGAAACTTAATTTATTATTTGTTTTAGCGACTGCGTCGTCTCCAATTTCTTCTATCTTTTTAAGTTCTAGTGGTGTTGGGTTTGAAATCTTACTAGTTGTGTCAATGATTCTTTCTTCTTCCTTTTCATCTTTTTCATCCTCGTCATACTTCTTTATAACGAATGACCCATTATTTAATTTTTCGATGACTTTCTGTGCGTAAACAGTTTCTTCATCTTTAAGGTATTCTTCAGAGGATACCTCCGAACCTAATGCCACAGACCCGATACTTGCTCGAGTACTGTCTTTTTCATAATGTTCTCTTGGGTTACCACCTTTCTCTACTAATATATCAATCAGTTTTTCAATATTAGTTTTTTCAGGGTCTACTACCGGTGGTGTTTCTACTCCTGAATCTGATTTACTTGAAACCTCTTTATCGGTAGTTGTGTCTTCAGGAGATGGTTTGGTATCGTCAGAAGGCGATTCAATGTTATTAGCCTTTCTATAAAGAGATAACATATGGTTATATGCCTTTCTATTCACACCTACTCTGATATCACCTATCATCACATCCTCAACGTCTTCTTGTTCGTTTAAAAGGTTTTTACTTAATGAATAACTCAATGTCTCATTAAGACCCTGTACGTTACGTACAACAGTCCCACGACTTCCACAATCAATGTCTGTTGTTATCGCAACTGGTTGTGAGTTTACTTTTTTGTAATATATGTTGGCGGTTAAAACTCCTGATTTATTATAGTAGAATATTGTTATCCAATTCTTTTCTGTCCTAATGGCTGCGTTATCGACTTCAGAACCACCAATCTTAGCGAATTTTAATCCACCTGTCGTATAACATGAGATATCACCTGAAAGTTTAGTTTCAAACTCACTTTGTATTTTACCTTCATATTTTGACATGTCGATTGAGTTTATTAGTAATGGTATTTCAGAAGTATCCCAATCACCATCTAATCTGTCTGTGTTCCAAATCGCGGACATTGTTTGTCCTGATTCAAAAAAGTCAGGATACCATTCACTGATATTAGTAGCCGTACCACCAATAGTTAAGTCCATTATTGAACTTTCAACATACTTAATAACCCTATCAGAATAATCATCAATATCGTCACTTTCTACTATATCCCAAAACTTATCATAGGTAAATTCCTGACCTCTTGATGCAAAATATACACCAATGGTAAACGCTTCTAACACTTCCCAAATTTTAAAGTCTAAACCATTTTTATCTACTATGGAGTTTGAATTCGCACCTGTCACTAAATTTTGTAATATAACTAAAGAGTTATAGATTTCAGTATCACTATCAACCCTATTCTTAAGTTGGTTAACGAATAATTTAGATGATGAGTTAATTACGGTTTCTATATTTCCTGAAAATGGTCTTAGTTGTAAAAGTTTAACCCCTTTAGTCTTATCAACCAGATAAGGTATTGTCTTGTTAACGGCATCTTTAGCCCCATCATATAAACCACCCGCGGCTCCTGTTGCTAAATCCCATAAACCACCAACTAAACCTGGGTCGTCTTGTTCTGTAATGACAAAGTTTTTAGTTTCTACTTTGTTAATAAGATTTTTAATTCTGTTTAATTCTTTCATAACTACACTTCTCTTTTTTGTCCGTAATGAGAACCTTTTTTGTTTTTATCTTCGATATTGTTTTGTTTTTGGATTCTATTCTTTTCACCCTGGTTAAAATAATAATCGTCTGATTGATATTCAGTTCCCATTCCTAAGCCGGCTTTTAATGTGACTTTTCTTAGGGCTCCCCAAGCACCTGTGGCGTCTCTTACTACAGTTGGGTCTGTGATTGTTTTAATAAAACTTTTAAATCTTTGACTTGCGTCTGAAGAATTTAAGTAGTCTTTAAATATTTTAGGATTATTAAGTATTGTTAAGTTAGTAAATTCTCTCGTTAACTTATCACCTAATTTAGTTCTTAACATATATTGAGACACCGATTCTCCACTCTTCATTGCGGGTCCTGATATATTTTTTATCGATTGTTTAAAGATTGCGTTTTGAGATTCTTTACTTAGTAATGATGTTCCCGATTTCTGTAAATATTTACTAAACATATCTTGAGATGCGTAGAACATTCTTTTTCCCCCTGAAGTTCCAAACTTAAACCCTTTAGCCGCTAAACGACCTCTTTTCGTTAACATTCTTGTGGGAACTTCAGCGATAGATAAACTTAATTTACTAGCAGTTTTAGCGGTTGCCTTACCTCCTGATTTAGATAGTTTTATAAAAAACTTTTCTAGTTTAGTGATTAACGCAATACCTGCTGCTGCTAATTTGTCATCTAATTTTGTTAGTGGAATAATTGCTAATCCACCAAATACCTTTTTAATTATTTTAGTCCCTTTAAGTACCGTATCTAAATTCTTAACTAACAAGTCTTTAAACTTATTAAAAACTCCAGACGCTTTTGGATTTGATTTAACCGCCTTTTCAAGTAAAGTAGCCGCCCCTTCACCAGTACCTTTAGAAAGTTCTTTAATTATCTTTGTTGCTGAAGCAACAGGAATAAACTTAAATATCGCTTTAAATGGTATTGCTATTGCTGAACCAACAACGGGTATTATTGCGATTACACTAATAAGACCATTAAGTCCATGTGGCATGAATTTACCCTGAACGCTTGCTCTTGTAAACGATATCAACGCATTGATGACATCAATTGCGTCTCCAAACACCGGTACTAAACCTGCCCAATCAAATACTGTCTGAACATTGTCTAACCATTTTTGTTCGTTAATTTGATTTTTGTTTGTGTTATCACCACCATTTTCTTTATAATCAAAGGTTAGCAGGTTAAGTTGTCTTTGATTCTCTTCTAATAGAGTTTTAAGTTCTTTAATTTCTTTATCCTCAAATAGATTGTTAGTCTTTTCTATCATAATATTACGGTATTGGATTTGCTTTACCTCTCGTTAATTGTACGATATCAGACCATTTTGTTACATCAATATTATTGGCAGGACCTCTTTGTATTCCTGTCTCCCATTTAGGGTATGATGTAGTCCCTTCTCCACCTTCAACGTCATCTTGCTCTCCAATATCCGATTGTGGGGTTAGGTTCAATTTACTATATTGTTCTTTGGTTACTAATACCTTCATCTATATAAATATTTGTATTATAGAAAAAAGGTAATATAATACCTTAGAATGTAAATATAAGTATGTATTATTGATTGTTACGGATTTTTTGAAAATACTTAAACCTCATAGTGTCCCAATTTTTTTTGTATTCATCTTTTAGTAGTAGATTAATATTTGGGGTCATTATTGTATGTCCTTCCGATAATGAATCATGTTCTAAGTTAAAGATACAGTGACCCATTTCATGATACGCAATAAACTTAAGTAGAAACTCATCAGTAATTTCATTATTTAAATATACATTACGATACTTGTATATTAAATTTTCGTCTGTTATACATATACCAACAGTTTCTTCTGTCATAGATTTTAGTTTTAAATTACTTAACTTAGGGTATTTGTTCATATCGATACCATGTTTCCTACAATCTTCTAAAAATTCCGTATAGACAGTGTATAGTTCTTTATCTACATTAGTCCCTTTATGTCTTGGGGTACAAGTTGATAAAGTCAGTATAAGTAATATAATAAGTAGTTTCTTCATGTTTGTGGTCTAACCTATAATAAATATCATTTAACCTTTGTTAGTTTAAAAATAAATGTTATATTTGTATTATCAAAAATTAACTAAGTATGAGTAAAATAAAAGAATTTTATCTAAACAATCTGACAGAAGAGGAAATGAATCAAATACCACACCAAGGTATGGTTGATGACGGGGAATATAAAGATTATTTCATTAAAAGATTAAGAACTTTGATTATTGAGTTAAAAATGTCTAATAAAGACAATAAACTGAAAATCCAAAAACTACAACAGGACTTGGATAAAGTAACAAATGATATTTAATGGTAAAAAACAAAACAATTTTTTGTGATATAGACGGAACTATATTCCATTATCGTAAGTTCGAAACTTATACGACATCAGAACCTACACCAATTGTAGACGTAATAGAGAAATTAAAAGAGTGGTATAATAATGGAGAACATATTATATTAACAACGGCAAGACCTGAATACTTAAGGTATCAGACACAAAAAGAATTAACAAAACACGATATACCATATAATACGTTACTGATGGGTATCGGAAGGGGAGGGAGATATGTCATTAACGACATGGACCCAAACAAACCAGGAGAACGTGCAACAGGAATAAACTTAAAAAGAAATGAAGGATTTAAAGACATCGATTTATCGAATTTTAGCTTGTAGTGTATTAGTATTATCATTGTTTAGTTGTGAAGCTGAATTTGATTTACCCGCCACACCAACACTGAGTGGAACTTACAAAGTGGAATTTATATCGGCAACAGGTCAAAACTTAATAACGGGTCAAGTCATCGATACTATGATTGTTGCGGGTACCTTTTCAATGAAAGACCCAATAGAACCATTAGACGTATTGGATATTGGTGAAAGAATTCACTTCACATATGCTAAAGTGTATGGAGGATACTATCTTTCTAATTTAGGGGATGAATGGGAGTATGATTTTAATTACTATACGTACCAAGATTTAGCGACGGGAGAATATAGAAGAATTGAAATAGATTACTTCAATACTAAAAGGGTTTTCACTATAGTTGCAGATGGGATTGATTATTTAATTTTGTCGAGTTCAGGACAATGGGAAGATGGTTCCCCTGAGAAAACATTTACAAAGTTTACAATGCACTTAGAGCGTATTGGTCCTTAAAGAGTATCGTCTTCAGACTTAGGGTATATATCGTTACCCATTTGAGCGAATTTTTTAACTAACTCACCAGCTTTAGCGTTTGCCTCATCTTCGATAGGTCCACCAACATCTGCAGGTTTCTCATCTAACTTACCATTCTCAAACTGCATGTGATGTGTCATCTCGTGAGCAATAGAACGTAAAACATCAATTAACTGTCTATCTCTACAGTATACTTTGATTGTCGATTTATCTCCACCACCATAATTGTAAACTGCGGTGGTTTTAATTCCGTTCTTATCGTTTTGTAAGATAACGTCAATATCTTCTTTAATTGATAGTTCTTTCTTAATAAACGTGACAAACTCCTCCACCATTTTCTTATCTGAACTTTCAAATTGAACTTTGTATTGAATCGATTCTTTTAATATGTTAATTAACTTCATAATAATAAATACTATAAAAATTCTTCTTTTGGTACTTCGTCAGAATAAATATCTAAATAATTTTCAATTATCTCTTCAATTATAGTGATGTCTTCCATTAATTCATCAACATCAAATTCCTCTAATATTGTTGGGTTACTCAACAGTGGTATTATCTCAATTAAGTTAAGGTTAATTAACCGATATGAATTATCGGAATCGTTATATAAGGTAAACTCAACTTCCAATGTTTCAATTAGTTGGTCGTATTGGAATTGGTATATTTCTTTTAATTTCATAGTTAGGTATACTTTTTAAAAATAAACTTCTACATTAAATATAATGAAAGTACCAAAAATCCGAAGTATTAATGATTGGTTTGAGCATGAAGATGATATTCATGTAGATTTTATGTTAGATATTGACTATCATGACATAAAATTTACGGATGAGCACTCCAGATATTATACGATACCATTAGACGAAATTGAATCGTATTGTATCGATACTGACTTATTAATTGATTTTACTGACGAATGGGATTATTCGTCAGAGACTGTCAGACAAAGATATGTGATGATACCATTTGGTAATTGGATGGATGATTATTTTGATGACGACTTTCTAAAAGACTATTTAGTTCATAGAATGACTGAAGTAGGATTACCTGATGTTGTTATTTTAGAATAATACTATCCATTAAACTTTTCAGTTGAGTTTCTGACAAATACGTATCACCTAACTGTGTGGATTGAGTACCACCTTTAGGAGCCGTATAATCTTCAAGATAGTCGGTCATTTCTTTTTCAGAACCAAACGTAAGTCTATCCCCTTTACCTTTTTTATTTTCATACGTCGCCCTATCTTTAGATTGTTTAATTAATCCGTATTCTTTTTCTCCGTATTTAAATTCTTTAGGCCATTTAACCTTAGGACCAATTTTAGGTTCTTTTTCAAACTCTTTAGTGAACTTAGTTATAAACTGCTCTAAAAATAAAGACCCTTTAAAGGCAACACCTAATATTACGTAGTTAAACATATTGTCAATGTTAAAATCTGAGTTACGACCCATAAGTTCTGATATCCCCATCATAAGTGGTTGCAAAATAAATGCGAAACCTAATATTCCCGACATAGTACCAACACTATAACCCATATCTTTTAATATGTTAGAACCAATCTTAAGTAACTTTGTTAGTTGAGTCTTTGTTTCCTCAACTTTAATCTCTAAATCTCTAGATTCTAAATATCCCTTAAGTTCTCTACCTTGTTTTATTCTATCGTAAGATTTAAAAATGAATGAACATGTGGCCGCCAATGCGATAGAAGTAATATCGTCAGAAGTTAAAGTAGGGTACTCACCAATTAAAAATTGTTGTATTGGTTGATACGTCGCCTCAATCATTAAAGAGAATGTAGGCACTAATTTTAGATTAAATAACACTGACTTTATTGTGTCATCGTTAGTGGATTTGATTAAGTCTTCTAATTTTTCAGATTTATATTTACTCATAACATTTCTTTAATTCTTTTAGGTAAATCGTTCCTGTTCTTATTCCAATGAATTTGAAGTTTAAAACTTCTCCTCATTCTTTCATCTTCTTCATCAGTGATTATATTACCGTTAGTATACACCTTATACATTAATAAATCTAAAAAGTTTGTTGTCGTCTCTTTATTGTTTTTCATTTATTTAATATCTTTATACTATAAATATAAATACTTACACAGAAGAATAAATGGAAGTTAACGTTATAATAATTGATAATTTTTATCAGGAACCAGACGGGGTTAGAGAATTTGCTCTTAACCAAGAGTTTGGTGTTAGAGGTAATTACCCAGGAAATAGGACAAAGTCATTCTTAAATGACGACTTAAAATATCACATTAATAGTATTATCGAACCACATGACGGTAAGATAACTTACTGGGGAGATAATGATGGTGAAGATATGTATACGGGGGCATTTCAAATAACTACGTCGGCAGATAGAACTTGGATACACTCTGATAGTACCACAGGGTGGGCAGGTGTATGTTACTTATCACCAAACGCACCACACACGGGTGGAACAGGATTGTTTAGACATAAAGACACAGGGGTATATAGAGTACCTAGAGATGTTAATGGTAAAAGACTATCTTTCAATGAAGAACCTTTGTCGTTAATGGAAAATGATTATCAAGATTACACTAAATGGGAATTAGTTGATACAATTGGTAATGTTTATAATCGGTTAGTTTTATACAGAGGGGACATCTTTCATGCTTCATTAGATTACTTTGGTCATGACAATGAGAGTGGTAGGTTATTTCAAACCTTTTTCTTCAGTACAGAAAATACTTAAAAATAAAAAAGAGGACCTAAGTCCTCTTTTTTTATGTATGTTTGTTAAATTTGTTTAACCCATTAAAGCTGCTATGGTTTTAGCTCCAACAATACCGTCAGGTTTTAAGTTGTTCATCGATTGAAACGCCGTTACTAAGGCTGCGGTTTTAGGTCCGTAATTACCTAAATCTGATTGTTCAAAATCTATAGTAACACCAATAGTATCCATTTTAGTAATTAAAAGTTCCTGAACACTTGTAACAGTTTCTGAAGATTCATTACCTTGACCTTTCTTTAAGAACTGTTCTCCTGATTTGATTTTTTCAATATCAAACGGGTCTGAAGCAACTTCTTCCTTTTCTTCAGAATAACCTGAAAGTTCAACACCTATAGTTTTAAGGTGTGCTAAAATTTCACTTACTTCTGTTGAAGAACCTCCCATCTCATCGGATACGAAGTATTCAAAACCTTGTGTTTCATCGCCAAAGTCTGTTGCTTTTAATAACTCATCAACCTGATTAAATTCATCCTTAGATTTAATATCTTTAACTGCAGAAATAAATGAAGTTTCATCGGTACCAAGACCTTTAGATGCTTGATATATTTTATTAGCAATTGCTTCAACACCACTAACTGTTTCTTCTTGCTCGTCTAGTTCAACACTATCCTCAATTGAGTACTGAGATTCATTAACTAATAATCCTCTACTTCTATCGTAAGACATAATTTGTCTTAACCTGTTAATGTTTTCGTTTATATTTTTCATTTTAATATTGTTTTATCACTATAAATAGTCTTTTTATTTAAATAACCTATAAATCCAATTATAATTTTTTCTTCTATTTAGATATTTGTAGTCATATTCGTTACTGTAAGCTTCACGCTCAAATGAAATATTATAATATGCGTCCTTACCATAGAAGAAAAGTTTTATGAACCACTCTATGACGTATATCACATAAAAAGGTATCACTAAAAGTTCTTGTTGTTGTTTGATATGTATTGATTCGTGATTGATAATTCTCTTATTATAATCGGCGTTTGTTACATTATAACGTTCTCTAAGTATGATGAATGGCCATAATGTGATACCACCTATTCTCATAAACCAACTTAACCTATCTAATATTTTATCACTATATTTTATAATTGGTGTTTTCATTTAATTAAAGATTTTTTAACTCTGGTGGTAACATACTAACAGGTATACCAAATTTCTTCTTTTCAGGACCACCTTTAAAGTTAAACCCATCGATGGATGTCTCATACCCATTAACACTTGCCCATGTCTTATATCCGGCATTTAACACTTGTCCAACAACGAATGGGAACCTAATATTATATTTGTTTATAATGTCCACAATCTGACCGTTAGGATGTTTCTCAACTGTTATAGTTACCTTAGGGTTAACTATCTTTCTAAATACTACCTTATCAACTCTTCTTCTCATAAATGAATTATCTTCATTTAAATCTTGAATCTCATCAACAGTGGTAACGACTTCAGGGTAAATCATACCTAAATTTTTGTCATCTTTACCTTCGTAATCTACTTTATTTAGAACTGTTCTAATTGAGTTAAGTGCTCCCGCTCTCTTATCGTTTGTATCCACAACTGACCATGGAATAACCTCAGCCGTTTGTTTTAACGCCTTTTCTTTATATTCGGTATAGTCGTCCCACTTATCAATAGATGCTTCATCATTAGGTGAGAATTTCCAATACTTAAGTGGTGAGTTCTTTCTCATGTCGAAACGTTTTCTTTGTGTGTCTTGTGTTATAGATAACCAAAACTTAAAAACATCGTATCCTTTTGATAAAAGTGAACTTTCAAAACTACCCACATTCTCCATAAAGTCAGTATATTCTTCCATTGTTGAGTATCCCATTACTGGTTCTACAATACCTCTATTGTACCAACTTCTATCAAAGAATATAATTTTACCTGATTCTATTTCTCTTTCATATCTGTCAAACCAATTCTTCTTTTCTTCTGGTGTTGGTATTCCTAACGCAACTACTTTGTAGTATTGTGGTTGTAGGTATTCTATGAATTTTTTAATTGTTGACCCTTTACCTGCCGAATCCCTACCTTCAAATACAATAACAACAGATTTACCTGTTTTCTTAACGTGTTCCTGTAATTTCAATAGTTCTACCTGTAAAGGTCTTAGTTCTTTTATAAATGATTTTCTACCTATTTTAGATTTTTCTTGTTCCTCATCATCATCAACGAAATAACTATCTTCGTGCTCAGGTTCAGGAGAAACTCTATCGGTAAGTGATTTCTTATATTTTTCGATATATTTTATGACATTATCTTCTACGTTACCAGACTTAAGTGATTTTCTATCTAAATTACGTAAAAAATCTTTGGTAACATCTTCATCTGTCAATCCAACAATAAGGTCATCGTATTTGGATGGTTCGATATCTAACTCATAAAATTTAGTTAGTAAGTCCACTACTGACTCATCTAACATAGTAAGTTCAGAGGATAGACGTTCTTTATTATTGTATATGTAATCTAAAACCTCAGGTCTTAAATACGATTTTATTTCATCACTAAACAATGAGTAAACTTTATCTTTATTTCTAACACCTTTTTCGTTCGGTAAAAATCGATTAACTTCTTCTTCTGTCACATTTGGGAATTTTATTTCCCATGTCTCTAAGTTTTTAGGACTTAACCCTATTGAGTTTGGGCCTGACTTACCTGACATTAAACCACCTTTATTTACTATCCTATCAATAACACCATCATCACCAAAAACAGGACATATAGTGTATTTAATTGCTCTATTAGGTACATCTATATATGCGAATAGAAAAATAATATCATCTGCGTAACAAGAATTTAAAAATTCTATTTTTAGTTCTTTATCATTATTCTCATCAGTTAAGAATTCCATCACGGTTTCTTTTGAGTCACTATCTATCGCCTTAAAATAGTCAGATAATTTTTTCTTATACGACCCTAAACTAAACCTTTCCGATGCGTCTCTAACTACTTTTAAGGAGTAGTGTTTTGACCCTTCTTTCGTTGAAATTATAACGTCTTGTGTCGGATTTTTTTTGTTATTATCTGGGTCCTCATAATTTAATTTAGAGGTTGTTTCACCACCAAATAAACCTGCGATTAAACCTTCGAACGCAAATCCTCTACCGTCAGTTGTTCCTGTGAATCGATTCCAATACTCATGAAATCTAATTCTATCTTTTAATTTTGGGATACCATCTAAATCGTAATCTTGTTTTAACCTTAACCTAACACTTCCAAGTCCTTTAGTTTTAAGTAACCCTTTTATTATATCAACAGACGCGATATTGTCGGCGTGAATACCACCGATAAGTTTAATTGCCCTAACTATGTGGTCTTCAGATGACTCATTCAGAATATTCGCAATCTGTTTATTTGTGAATTTTATCTTCATTGTTTTAACGTTATGTATATAAATATTAAATAATTCACTAATTATGTCTATAGTATAATATAAAACATAATTAACGTTACTTTTGGTTTTAACCAAATCTATTTATATATTTATAAAATAATCTAATTAATATAATAACAAATGGGGAAGTATACTAAAATGATTGTTTCAGGTATCATGTTCGTGGAGACTAAGAACATTGATTATATCGTTAAAGATGACGGAGTAGTATTTAATGACGGGGTTAGTTTCTTTAAGGGAGATAATATTTCATTTGGTTATGATACTTTGATTATTAAAACAGTCCCTGAATTAGTCTTAGAAGGTTCTGGTAATTGGGTAAAAGTGACGTTTAAAGTATAATACTCGAAAAAAAATTAGATTAAGTCTGTAGTTTTTATAGAAATTAACTATTTATTAGTATACTCGTAATAATGATGTATCTTAAAATTAGTTAATTGACAGATATTTCATATTAACATACCTTATTAAAATAATAAATTAGAACCTCTACTGAGGTTCTTTTTTTTTTCTCTCATATTGATTTTACGTTTGATTGTGTCTATACTTAAGGTATGGATAAAAAAGACCTTTGTGTGCTTTGTGGGGCTCAAACACCATACACCTTTAACACTTCAATATATCAACGAATTGGTTATATTGAGGGTGCCGGTCAAGGGTGTTACATTAAACCGTTTTCAACAAATGAAGAAGTTGAGGAATGTCCTGAAGGTAAAAACAATCGTAATAAACAAATCCATTTAAAATAACATATGATATATTGGTTTACAGGCCAACCTGGCCACGGAAAAACTGTCTTAGCTAAGACATTAAAAGAGTATTTAGAGGTTAACTATCCACATAAAAAGACTATATTTCATGTAGATGGTGATGACCTAAGAGAATTAACCGCGAATAAAGATTACTCTAAAAAGGGTAGGGAGGCTAATATTGAGAGAGCACAAAACATATCTCAATTCCTAAATAACAAAGGAAATGATGTCGTTGTTTCTTTAGTAGCTCCTTACGAAAATATGAGACAATCTTTCAAAGACCGATTAGGTGATGAGGTTAAAGAATTCTTTGTTCACACAACAGAGATAAGAGGAAGAGAGCATTTTCATAGTGATGAATATGTACAACCCAAAAAGGATTTCTTAGATGTTGATACAACAAACGTACCTGTTGAATCTTCATTAGTTGAAATAATAAACTATTTAAACATTTAAAAAAAAATGGAAGAAGGTATAGAAGTAACACCAACAAACTTGGCAGAAAACGCTATTATATTTAACGTCACAGGTTTAGACGTTCCAGTTCTAGAATTAAGACAGAACGGAGATATCATGGTAAAAGGTAATTTAGTGGAAAATGATACTGAATTAGTTGACGCATTAAGAGAGTTTATCTCGGCAGAATAAAATAAAAACAAATGAACTATGGCAGAATTTAAAGCGAAAGCAGATAAAGAGTCATCCACATCAGATGTTAAATACTCATTCTTCGCAGGAAGATGGCAACCATTACACAAAGGTCACCTTTGGTTAATCAATGAAAGACTAAAGGAGGGTTATAATGTGTGGTTAGGTATTAGAGATGTGAAACCAGATGACAAAAATCCTTGGACGGCAGAACAAATCTTAGAGATGGTAAAGGAAGGGGAGTTAAAAGACTTAATAAACGAAGGAAAGGTATTACCAACAATTATTCCTGACATTGAATCTATCAACTATGGTAGAGGTGTTGGTTATGATATTATTGAACACGTACCACCAATAGAGATTGGGGATATTTCAGCAACCTCTATTAGAGAGCAAATGAAAGTTGACGGTAAGTTATGACTAAGAAGACGAAAGTCACTCTTAAGCGTCACTTTTTAAAGACGTTAACTTGGAGACTTGTTGGTACTGTTGATACCATTTTATTAAGTTGGTATATTAGTGGTGACCCACTAATTGGATTGAGTATTGGTGGGGCAGAAGTCGTAACCAAAATGATATTGTATTTTGTACATGAAAGAATTTGGTATAAATATACTGATATAGGGGTTAAAAGATAATATATATGGACAATATTTTTGATTGGGGTAAGGTAATAGATGAATACCCTCTTTCTTTTAAATTTTTTAAGGAGACAGTATTCCCAAACACACCAATCGTTAATAGGTCTATATTATCTTTATACCATATAAGGAGTCTTTATTATTTTTTTGACTCTATAGGTATTATTTTAAGTGTTGAATGTTTTAATGAATCTCAATGGGTTGGTCATATACAACTACGTAGTGGTTTTTCATTCTCAGTTAAAGGGTATCACTCAAGTAGGTCCGAATTAGAAAACAGTGCTTTTATAGATTGTTTTGAGCAATTAGAGGTTAGACTTAATAATTTAAAAAATAAAAACTATTGAATTTAAGATAGTAAAACACTATAATAATGTTATTATGATTAACAAAGACTTAAACATACGAGAGTTAAAATATCAATTTTTAAAAAACGGTATTGTTACAATTAATAATTGGTTAGATGAGGAGTACGCAGAAAAACTGTGGAATCATTTAAACTCAATGCCTCAAGATTGGTGGAATGTTTCATCCAGACCATCTAAAGACCAAGACATGCACATTACAAGATGGACAGAAGATAATATAGATTATATTAAAACATCTGACGAAACCGCTAGAAAGGCGTTTAGTGAAGACAAATTTTCTTATAGTTTTAGAAGGACAAACGATGACCACGTAGAGGGTTGTTGGTGTGAGGAGTGTCAATTCAGACATGACGTACTATCGGAAGAGGTAGTGTCTTTTTTAGATTATTTAACAGGATATAAAGTAACAAAAATTAATGAGTTATTTGCTTCGTGGTACACGGATAGAGATTTCTTATCTCCTCATAGTGACGGACCAAATGGGGTGTTAGGGTTTGTATATAACTTAAGTAAAGATTGGAAACCTCAATATGGTGGTAACCTACATTTTCAAGATAAAATGAATGAAAACTTGATTGAGAAAATAAATGTTCCTAAATTTAATACACTAACGATGTTTGATTTAGCTACGAGTATGGGTCATATGCACTACGTATCCGAAGTTGTACCAAACGTAAAGGTAAAAAGATTGGCCATGGCAGGTTGGTGGGGACAAGAAACAGGTAATAAAAACACATTAAACTATTAAAATGGAATTAAAAAACACAATAGGTTACTTTGAAGGGGCTTTTACTCATGAAGAATGTAACTTAATATTAGAAAGGTTCGAAAGAGCAAAAACATTAAAATTGGCTTACCAAGGACAATCAGGTTCAGGGGTAAATGATACAATTAAATCATCAATTGATTTTGATATTCTTTCATCACCAGTAGAAGACGATGTATTATTTGGTTATGGTGTGATTGAAAAATTTAATGAAATTATTGTTAACCAATACTTAGGTAATTTCCCACATCAAGACGAGACTAAACCGGGTGAAGATTTGTTTTTAGCCCCGACTTTTTATGAACTACTACAAGTTCAAGAATATCCTAAATCTACAGGTCACTATAACGCATGGCACGCAGAGACAGGAACCTTCGAAATGAGTAGAAGATTATTTTCTTTCTTACTTTACTTAGATGATGTAGAAGAAGGTGGAGAAACTGACTTTATATATGCTAATGATGAAGATGGTAAAATGTTATCATTCAAACCGACAAAGGGTACGTTGTTAATCCACCCAGCATCTTTCCCTTATATACATAGAGGAAGAACACCAATGTCTTCAAATAAAACAATATTAACCACATGGCTATCATATGAACCTGAATACGAATAACATTAATCAGAAAACATTATCAAAAGCCTTTTATGAGGTGATGACTGACTTAGCAAACTCTGAAGACGACCCTATTCTTTTAGGGTGGAGAGATAGAGACAGTCAAACTGATAGGTTTAACGTATTCTTAGATTATGTTCAAAACGGAGATAGAGTTTTGGATTTTGGTTCTGGATTATCTGACCTTTATGGTTATTTAAAGTTGAATGATATTAATGTTGATTATACAGGAATCGACATCATGCCCGATTTCATAAAAATAGCCAAAGAAAGGTATGGAGATGAAATTAGAGTATTGAATACTAACATTCTATATTTCTTAGAAAAGTTTGAATGGACTTATGCAAGTGGGGTATTTTCAATAGGATTTGATGAAAAAGAATTGATAGAACATATTTCACATTTCTTATCTATTAGTGATGTGGGAGTTTGTCTAAACCTATTAGATAAAGAACATTTTATAGGTGAAGTTCAAGTGTCTTTTAATAAAAAAGAGTTGGTAAAGAAATTAACCGACGAGTTTAAGGACGTTGTAATAACATTAATAGATGACTATTCAGTAGATGATTTTTCACTGATTTTAGTTAAAAAATAAAACTTTTTATATTTTGCTTTATTTATAATAAAAATAAATGTAAACTTACAATAGTAAAAACACAATAAAATAGAACATGTCTAATACACAATTAAGTACAATAGCCACCCTCGTTTCCAGTAAGATGAATAACATCATAGGGAAAGTTAATGAACATACAAATCAAAAGGCTAACCTTAATAGTCCGTCATTTACGGGGGATGTTTCTATTCAAAACTTAGGAAGTGACTTAATACCGTCTAATAACGGATTATATAATTTAGGTTCTTTAACTAAGAGGTATGGGAAAACATACACTGAAGAATTATATGTGTCAGATAATTTAAAAGTCACTAAAGAATCGAATAGCGTTGTTTTTAGATTTGTTTCAAGCGATACTACAATCACAGATAGTATTACAATTACTGACGGAGGAAAAGTAAAAATTAGTGATTCATATTTATTACCGTCATCTGATGGTACATTAGGACAAGTAATGGCAACCGATGGTAATGGTAACGTCATCTTTAAGACAATTGAAAATGAATCAGCAGATTTCGCACAATACATACTAAGTACTGATTTCATTTCTGATGGTTCTACAACATCATATACAGTAGAGGCGACAACATTAAATGAAGTTCTTTATGTGGAATTAAATGGTCTTATACAGAAGAAAGGTACTGACTATAATGTTAGTGGTAAGGTTATTACATTCACTGAAGCCCCACAATCGGGGATGTCAGGTACTATTATGTTTTGGGGTAATGATATTACGTCAGCAGTTTCTACTACAGATATCATAGGAAATGGTTCCACATCTAACTACACTACGACGGATACTTTAAATAAGGTTATATTAGTCGAAGTTAACGGACTCATCCAAAAGAAGGGTGTGAACTATACTGTAAATGTCGTTAATAGTCGAATAGAATTTACTGACCCACTTCCATCAGGTTCTACAGGTACAATAGTCCACGTATAATCGACGAAGTCGTTTCCGGCGTACGAAAGACACTACAAAGTTAATTAAACTCATTATAAACGATGGGTTTTTCTTTTTTATAGACAATCTCAACAGTCCGACGAAGTCGTTTCCGGCGCATGAAAGGGACTACAAAGTTAATTAATCGATGGTTTTACGAGGGAAATCGTCAATAATTTAAAAAGACCCCCATTCAGACATTTCTTCAACAAAACCACCAATCGACGAAGGTCGTTACCGGCGTATGAAAGACACTACAAAGTTAGTTTTAGACTTCTAATTTATATCTCTTAAGAATATTACAAAATACATCAGTAATTCGTTAACCCACTCCCATTCGGTCGTGGCAAACACGATTTACAGATTTACTTATAATGAGTGAGAAGGATATTCAGAAGAAGAAGTGTTTAGTTCTATACCTAATAACTCATTAAATAATGGGTTTATATGTTTAGCAACTGAAGGGAGTAAGGGTAATGTGAACTCATACGAAGGGTGTGTATAAATTTCAATGTCTCCGACATTAATGTTAATGGGACACATTTTTATTAGTTCCTTCTGATACTCCATTACAGAATCACATAAAACCTGTGATAAGGAATCATCTTCCATATACTCAGTAAACTGATGTACAATGTGAGGGTGATGTTTATCTAAAAGGTATTTACTATAATCATCTTCATCAGGATACGGGAGGAGGATATCCTTAAGATAATCTTCTTCAGTTATGTTTAATCCGTAATTAATATCTATTACCTTTAATTTAAGGAATATCTCTCTTAGTATACAGTATTCTAATATCATTATATTAGGAACATCATCTAAGTGATTATTATCCAAGATATCCTTATAGGTTTCAAATAAAAGGTATCTCATGTCATTCGTTACAGAGACTTCAATTAAACGTACAAAGTGTTTATCCATAGGGTTACTCACATTATAGTTTATAAGTTTACTATCACATTTAAGTATTAGTTCTCTTAATGTAAGTATTTCTTGAATATATCTTTCATTATCCTTATACTTAGTAAGGATACCATGTACTACATCATATACAGGTATTTTGAATCTATTATCCCATATACTTTCTTTAAGAATCTTATATGTTGATAAATTTACTTTCATTACTATGATATTAATATTTGGAAAGATTATATTTGTATTACTTAGAAAGTAATCAAAGGTCCGCGGCCTTACCACATAAAATAATATATATAGAGAAAAAAAAGTATAGTGTTACAGAGGGAAGAGATAGAACGTATAGAAAAACTAAGGTATAGAATCGTAGAAACTAAGATTCGTAATATAGTCTCTTATGTGGTAGAATATAGAACCTTTAATTATATCATCTTTAAAACATGGAAACCCATAGTGATGTGTAATACCTTCGATGAATGTGTAAAAAAGATAGACCGTTTAGTTAGTTTAAAAATAAGTGAATTTTAATTTGTCTTTTACTAATAAAAAGATTAATATATATTATATGGGTTCATAAATTAATACCCTTAATAGAATTATGTCAGAAAATAATAACAAAAACAACGTTAGTGGTAGTCCAAAACCTAAAAAAAGGAGATACTACCATAACAACAACAATAAGAAGAAGATAGAGGCTTCAGGTCCTAAAATACAACCTAAAAGTTATACCCCTAAAACTAAACAAATAGAAACCTTTACTGAGTTACAATACTCTGATAAGGTTATATACGTATTAGGTGGAGTTACGTTAATTGCGTCAATCGCTATGTGGTTTATGGGTCATAGAGAAGAAGCTACTTATATTGGTGTTTGGGTACCTGGTATCTTTAGTGCTGGTACCTTCATAAGATTTTCATTAACAAGAGCTAAGAGAAGATAAAATGGATAACTACATAGTATTATATGGTATAGTTGTTTTTGTCGTGTTTATTAAATACGCATGGATAGAATATATTGTAATGAGAAAGAATCCTTCTAAATATAGAAAGGACTTTGTTAGTAATACAACACGTAGAGAAATTATCTTTGAAATACTTCACAAATTATATACACACCCTACTTTTACTAAAGGAAATAAATCTTCTGTGACCGATAATATAACAACGATTAGGTCGGTCGTTAAACAATACCTTAAAGATAGTGAGTCAAATAATGAGAACCCCAAAGATAGAAAGAATAAAAGTAGGTGATTACTATGTCTATACTACTGAGTTTCAAAAAATAAAAGATTTAGATGACGATAAGTTGATTAAAGACTTATGGTCCGATGAATATTTAGGGTCTAACAAAAATGACGATGGAGTTATAGAAGACCAAGGGCCTGGTGTTCATTTCCCATTGGATGTTGATGACTTACCTTATTTCGCAAATGACCCTTATTGGTTCGCATTAACATTCGCTCGTTCACTTAGAAGTTTAGAGGGTAAAAATTTAGACTTACTAAATTCCACTTTATGGATTATTGCTGCTCAGGACGAACATACTCCATATTGGCACACACATCGTAAAAACATTACAGACCCAAGAATCGATGGTGATGATAATCAGGTTGATTCAACATACTCTTTTTCTTTTTATTTAAACACTTTAGAGTGTGGCTCACCACATTCAGATTTGTTATTCGCACACAAAGAAGACATATATTCAATGCCGGTAACCAAAGGTAAATTATGTTTCTTCGATGGGGATGTATTCCATAAACCTAAGTTGGTACCTAAAGAGTTTGGTTGGAGGTATTGTGTTGCTGGGGATTTATTATTTCATGAATAGTTATGTTAGATATCCTATTGACTCAATTAAGAGATAGTGTGGACAGTAATTCGTTCAATAAGGTTAGGTCCTTACTAACTTTAGAGCCGACGGTATACGATAAAACATATGAATTTCCAAATCGTGGTGGTGATGTTGCGGTGATATGGTATCTGTTTGGGTTAAAACCTGAATATATCTATTTGTGTTACTACTCCGTAGTGTCTTTCTTACGTAAAACCGATTTAAAAGATTTTGATAGGTATATATGTGTTCCTGAAGACTATGACTTTATGGAGTATATGCCATTGTTTGAAGAATTAGGTTTTAAAATTCACACGTCTTCATATCATTTCAAAGCCCTTAAACCTGATTCGTCTCTAATCGACAAATACGATTACTTAATCACATTAGACACTGACATATACTCTTTTGATATTAGTGGAAATAGATATTCTTATTTTGAAGGTATTGAAGATTTAATTAAGTCATACCGTAAGATTGGTGTTCGTCTTCCTTTTATGTGTGCGTCTTTAAACACAGGGTTCGGTCATCACATTAATAGACTTTCCGATATCATTTCAATAATTTCAGAAGAACCTGAAAAAACCAGAATAAATAAATATATATGGGGGTCAGAACATTATGATGGTGAAACTGCGTTTGATAATATTATAACCACAGACAAGTCTGATGATATACTATTCATTTTAAACTCAGTAATTGATTATCTATCAATCCCGTTTACGAGTGAAGATGATAAAAAAAATATTGTCGAAAACGCATACAATAAGTTCTTATGTCATCCGTGGCCAGTTAATGAGATATTTTCGTACCCAACTGAGATTTTTAAAAAACACGGTATTCATGAGATTATTAAAAAATTTCAATCATCACAACGTTGGTTTTGGGATGATGAATTAGTTTATAAGTTATATTATACATTATACGTTATGGACGACACCTTTTCATTTACTCAACTAATAGGTTATAATCATTTTGATAATACGACTAATCGTGTTTATGCTAATGATAAAGATGATGATTTAAAACCAAATACTTTATACTTCACACATCCGTTTAACGAGATTGATATTAATAACGATGAGTCAGTAAGTACTTTACTAAAAAGAATCTCTTACATGTCGTCTACTAAGTCGTAAAGGGTATTAATCTTATTGATTAGTGTGTTCTTTTCTGTTTGAGATAAGAAACCTTTATTTTCTACAAACATTTTGAGGCTTGGGTTACCATCGTCATTTTTTAAGTACCCTAATGTTACTTGAATCCCTTCATTAGTTAACAATGTAAAATCATTGTTGTTAGTTGCTCCATCAATAAGAAAGTTTAATCCAAACATAACCGATTCGTAAAACATATCATCACTAGTGATATATCCCATTGTAAACACATCATCATACATACGTTGACTGTTAGGTGAACGATTGATAATACTCTTAAGTATAACTAATGATGCCAAGTCTTCTTCTCCGAAGTCTTTAAGGGCCGTGCCGATGTACTGTGACTCGTTAGAGTTACGTTTACCATAATTAGTTAACCAACCCAAGTACAACCATTGAACCTCGTTTAGAAGACGATTATCGACTTCATTACCATTTCCGACATTAGACCCATTATCTTGACTTCTACGTGCAATATTACCAACATCCCATATTCCATCGGATAGGGAAAAATCACCTAAGTCATACCCATCGATTTCCTCCCCAAATACTAAGTCACTATTTGGTTTTATTACGTGTTGCATGTATAGAGTTGCCATCCAACGTTGGTAGTCAAAAGACTTGTTGAAGTCATTAAATCCGTGTTCCCCCGGGTTACGTTCACCTTCACTTAACTTATGGTGTGAATGGATTAGTAGTTTTTTTAGATTCCCTTTGGTTGGATTATCGATATAGTCGATATATTCATCGTCGTATTGAATACCCTTTTCGGTTAATAGGTCGGTTTCGGGTAACCAATCTAAATTATCGTCATACATTGTGTTAGTTTCATCTCCCTTAAACCAACGAGGAAATTCAAAATCATATGATATTCCATTACGGAAATCCCAATTGTTAATTTCGTTTACTGTTAAAGAGGTTGACCCATCCCAAACCTGAGAAGGTTCAACACCGTTAGAGTTGTCTATTCCAATCATAGTGGATATCGACCCATTGTTGTTTGGTTGTGCATTTAATGTTTTTAAATACGCAGCAATATGATATGACTCTTCTAATGTGATATGACCTGTAGCTCTTTTAACCACGATAGAATCTTGTTGTCTAATGTCTATTTTACCAAATTGTACAATATCGATACCTGTTGGTGATAGATGACAACTAATACAAGAACGACCATCACTATCTTTTGAATTAAGGTATATGTTTAATCCTAATGAAGAATCTCCGTATAAGTCAACTGAATCAGATATGTCATTAGAAATTACAACATCAACTGGTGGTACTTCAATATAAATTTCGTCTTTTTCACAAGACATTACAGTAAGTACAAAAACAAGTAGGATTAATTTTTTCATCGGTTATCTTTTTAGATTAGATAACAAAGATAGTAAATTAAGTTTGAATTACAAAATGTTATTAGAACATCTCATCAAGAATATCATCAATTACCGAACTATCAGTAGATTCAAAACCACTATTAATTAATATTTTATGGTCCTTTTTTTCAAACCTAAGTCCTTGATGTTCCACTTCAAATTTCCAATCGGTTGATTCATATTCACTCCTAAGATAAGCAGTGTGACTACGGAAAAAACTATATTCGATTGGTGGGTCGTAATTATTACATATTTTTTCAAAATGACTTAATGTTTCCTGACCCTCTTCTAATTCCGTCACAAACTCCTTAACTCTGTCATCAATTACAACATAAGAATCGACTTCAAATTCTAATTCATAATTTTCAAATGACGTGTCTGTACTACACTCTTCACAATCAACGTTACCGTATCCCGCACATTCAGGACAACTTATTGAATAATCACCATCACAATCTTCACAGGTAGTTAAACCAGTACCGTTACAATGTTTACAGTCATCATCATCTCCATCACAGTATTCACATTCGACCGAACCATTATCACATTCTTGACAGTCTACCTCAGCATAACCATCACAGATAACACAAGTTCTAGTTCCTTCTCCTTCACATGCTCCACAGTCATTTCTTTGTAATGATTCGTGACCCATGAAATCGATGTAATAAATAATGTTTTCTTTCTTAATTACTCTTAAATACGCCTCCTCAAACAACATACCTTTAATGTCCATTAGATACGCAATAAACCCAACACAATCTCTTTCAAAGGTGATAGGTACGTCTAAATTAAATTTAGAGGTCTTAATTATTTTATTAACCATTGTTTTTTCTAAAACCCTGGTGTACCACTGTAATGTGGGTTTATCAGTTTCAAACTTATGTTTGTTAAGTTTAGTCACCATTAAAGCCACATCGACTAATTGTTTTATATTTTTTTTAAATGGGATTTCATCGTACTTAGACATACTTTTGTTATTAGTGTGTTATTGACTATAAATATAAATATATCTATTTATCCGTTAATAATCTATTGACGATTATAAATAAATACCATATTTTTAGGTATGAACTTGAAGTCTGATGATTGGAATCTAATTTTAGAGACGGTTAGGAAATATCCTAATGATATGGAGTTAGGTGAGTACGTTCGTCGGAAAACACTTTCATACGAAAGAAAACAACAAAGAAATAAAAATATACACTTAATAGATAAAAATGATAGTAATTGATAATTTTGTTCAAGATGAAAATCTACTAAAAAGAATAAGAGAGTCCTTAACTCAGGAGAACTCAGAATTTTGGGGTAGTCACGGAAACTACTCTTGGTATGAAGGTTGGTGGAATAGAAAGCCTGAAACATTAAGGGAAGAATTGATTGAATATATATGGGGGACTAATTGTCCGTTAAATGAAGATTTACGAGTTGAAGGTTTTGAACATTGGACTGGTATTCAATCCGCTTCTGACCAAACAAAAGAAGACCATTTAAAACAACACTTCGATAAAGACGAAGACCTGTGGCATTTTACAGGAGAAGTTAAAAGACCGGTAATTGGTACCGTTTATTACCCAATAGAACACGACATTGATGGTGGTGCGTTACAAGTTTGGGACACCTACGAATTAGATTATGACGCTGGATATGAACAAATACACCCAAAACCAAATAGACTCATCATATTTGACGCAGGTCAATTACATAGGGTACAACAAGTTACGAGAGGTACTAGATACGCAATAGCAATCAATCTATGGGATTACAAACCCGTGACTATTGAAAATATAGAATCGAAGAAAGGTACGTTCTACGAACAACAAGACCAAGGACTTATTTAATAAAAAAAACCCTCATCAGAGGGTTTTTTTATTTATTGTGATTAATGTTGGTTTTTGGTTTAGACTTTGGTTTGTCTTCGTCTTCGACCTTATTTTCTTTATCTTCTATAGGTTCATCCCAATATAAGAATTTCCATTCATCCTTTTTAACCATTTCTTGATTTTTACTTATTTTATTTTTTAGTGACTATTGGTATTACTATGCGTTTTCGTTTAGGGTTAATATAGTAACCACCTTCCTTATATTGGTCCTCGGGTATTAAATTTTCATTTTCAATGTATCGGTATTCATAATTGTATGAGTCACCTAATACGTTTTTAACCCTCTCAAATTCATTATGATTGTACCACATACTAAAGACTCCATTATCTTTCAAGCAGTTTTCCAATAGTGGTTTGATATTCATGACTCTTTCATCATACCATGTATCGAGATATATTCCGTCAAATCTTGGTAAGTCTTTAATCTCGGTTTGCCACTTACCAAAGATAATGTTAGTTTTATCTTTTTCTAACCATCCGTCTGATTTAATCTTTTCTTGTACGTCAGGGTGTGATTCAATAATAGTATGTGACTTAACTTTTCTTTTCTGTATCATAGTATCGATAATACCCATACCGAAACCAATGTTTAATACGTCACCACGATTATGTGTGATAATGTCACAAACTTTTTTCATAATAGGTCTTTCCCATCCCATCATTACAGATTCACCTTTTTCGTTTATTAAATTATCACCCTCGTAGGTGTATTGACTTTTGTCCCATCCGTATTTATTTTCTGCCATTTGATTAATTAAGTTTAATAAACTAATATTACACTAAAAGAAGTATGAATTCAATAGTGTCTTATATGAAAATAGCGCAAATTATTGCAGAACGCAGTAATTGTCTTGGTGCTCACGTAGGTTCTATCATCGTTAAAGACGATAGGATACTTTCTACGGGTTATAATGGAACCCCTAAGGGGTATCCGAACTGTTGTGATGTTTGGGACCATCAAATCACACCTGAACACTACGAGTGGAGTAAAAAATATGAAATACACGCAGAGCAAAACGCAATTATATGGGCGGCTCGTAAAGGTATTTCTATTGACGGTGCAGATATCTACACAACAATGAGACCTTGTGCGCAATGCACTAAACTAATCATTGGTTCAGGTATTAAGAACATATACTATAATGAAGATTACTCAAAAGAGTATCACTTAAACTTAGAGTTGGAGGAATTTATTCTATCTAACGGTATTAACATTATAAAGGTGGATGTATAAATATACTGTTGAAATAATAGGTTTAGGGTGTGAAGTCGTTGCCTGCGAGTTAGACGGTAATGAAATGCGTAGTATAAAAAACTATATGAAAAATAATAATATACCTTTAGAAGATATATTCAATGATGAACATCATTTAAATAATATTGATTTGGGGGTTAATTCTTGGTATGAATTAGACGATATATGTCACGTATACGGAGCATATCCTAATAATTGTAGAGTTAAGGTTAAAGGAATTTGTAACGATAGTGTTAATATATTAACCACAACAACAATAAAAACATTTATAGATGATTATTATTCTTTAGTAGAGTTCGATAGTATACATTCAATTATGGACGAAAAAGGGATATTAGTTAAATCTACCCTAAAAACTAAAGAACCATTCAACCAAGATTTACTTACATTATTAGTCACTAAAATTGAGACGTTAAAAACTCCCTTATATTTAGTGACAGGTTTTATGTATGGGGATGAGTATCTTAAATTGGAAACAGTTATTGCTGAAGAATTACGCCTTAAAACTTATATCAATAAAACCACAGATAATTTAATAATTTTATAGAGTTTGGATTATTTATTATAATAATCTTTACTATATGAGCGAAATTAGAAATATATCCGTTATTCAAGAGAATCTTTTATTATGTTACGATTTAGCCAAATTAGAGGATGGTATTCGTAATATTGATTATATCTATATCAGTAGATTTTTATCGTCGTTAAGTTCAGAAGAATTAATGTCTTTATGGACTAATTCCATTACCCCTGATTATGTTTCAGATTTAGATTTAGTGTATGACTTATGTAAATGGATAATACCTAAATTAGAAGAATTAGAATGGTATGAGTCTTGTCATAACGTTTTAAAAGTCACTGACGATTGTGAATTGTATTTGGCAAACTTCCCTAATATTTAATTGGCACAAAAAAAACCCACATAAGTGGGTTTTATAATGTTTTCTTAGTCCTTTAGTTGGAAGAACCTCCACCGGCACCTGAACCTCGTACGGCTCCGCCGCCACCTTTGTTGTTTGATGAACTACTTCCACCACCACCTCGTGTTGTTGTTGTTGTTGTCCCTGAACCACTTCCTGAACCACTTCCTGAACCATTTGATGAACTACTTCCACCACCACCTTGTGTTGTACTAGTAGTTACATTACTGGTTGTTGTATTAGTTGTTGTTCCTGACGATTTTGTCTTTTTGTAAATCACGAACCCCACAATTACTACCGCTAAAATAATTAAAACTGTTGTCATAATAATATAATTTTGTTTTACTGTTTATGTATTTTTCCAACACAAAATCGGTCAATACCCATGTTATTAAGAATGTAGTTAATTCCTTTTTCAATGTCAAATAATTTTTCACTATATTCAACAGGAATTTCCTCTTCAAGTAAATCAATACTTGGTAATGTATTATCTATTAGGTCTACTATTATAATATGCTCCCCGCTTATTGATAAACCTTTTATCTCGTACTTCTCAGACAATTTTCTTCGAGCCTCATCTATTATAAATAGTAATTTTCTATCCATCTTGTCTACCATATCACAATCTAACTCCAAAACTGTGGGTTTAGGTTTATTAGATATTGATATTATTTTAAACTTTCTAAGTATACTTCCTGACATAATCACGTCTAAAGTTGCATATATGTCTTGATATACCCACCCAAAATCATTTACGATAGTCTCATAAAAATATTCAACGTAAAACTCTTCGTTTGGTTTTAGAGTATCAACGTCAAACCATTTATCACCGTCAAAACTTACTTTACCTTTTAAATCCCAAACAGATAGGTATAACGTACCACCACACATTACGGGTTTATTAAATATAAATGTAAAATCCGCGTACGGATGTTTAATGTTAATTTCCTTTCCGTTTAAAAAATCGATGGTTTCTTCAATGTTCTTCATATTATATAAATATTTAACTTTATTTATTTTTAACCTTTGGTATCATTTAAGAGATGAGAAACTTGATAATAGATTGGTACGATGAAATGATTTCGATAAATGAGGAACGTGAAAACTACGAAGCCTGTTCGTATTTTAAAACGTCTAAAGACGCGTACCTTAATTTTGAAAACGAAGGTACAGTACTATTTAGAGGTAAACGTTATAACTCTGAAGAAATTATAGAATTAATAAATAACGAAAAGGGTCCTATTGGTGAAATATTACAATCTAGTAAAGGGGCTAAAAGTAGTTAAAATAACAGTGTGGTTTGAAGACCACTCTTAGGACCGTCTATAGTTATGGGCGATAGAGACCAGAAGTTCGCTACTTTCTGGTCTCGTTTTTTATAAAACGAATGTATTTATTAATATGGACAAAAAAGAAAAACTATACAACTACTTAGTTATTAAGGGGTACGAAAAAACCTGGGGAGATATATATCGTCAAATTAGAGAGGAATTGAAATCTTTAGGTGTTACTGACCCAACTAGGGTTAATAAAATTTCGGCTAGACTTATGAGTCTTAAAGGTCAGATTATGGATGTTAACGATAAGATGAAACGGGAATGTAAGTTTTTCGGGTTTGATATGGAAACTGAAGTGGATAGTATGATTATTGAGTTCTTACAACCAATATCGGACGAAATCGATAACGAAATTTCTTTATCTTAACAATCTTTTTTATCACAATCTTTACAATCGTCATCTCCTTCGGCTGCGTCGATTAGTTCTCTCTCAACCTGATTGTCTTTTTGAAACCAAAAATCTATTATTTTACCATAAGACGCGATGAACGCACCTAATACCAATAAAAGAATTTCTTTCCATTCTTGGTCTATCGGATTGGTATCACCTAAAAGAGCCATTCCAATACCACCCATAATAAGTAAAAAGGTTAATAACACAACCGATGTAATTATAAGTCTATTTCTACTAGCGTTTTTAATTAAACTTAAAAACTCACGCTCTTTTAATCTGTCTCTATCTTTTTGATTCATATATATAAATATCACAATGTTGGTATATTTATATTAAAGACAAGTTAATTAATATGGAAATAAGTAAAATGGAAAAGTCGTTTGATTCATTATTTAGGTCATTATATGGTGAGACCTTTTTAGTTGGGAATGCAATTACCTTAAAATACACAGGTTTGGGTGAGACACTTATTATCGCATCAGGTAGACCAACAATCAATCCTTTATTTGATTTTATATCCACTAGAAAAAGTTTTTCCTATGAGTATTTAATGGGTGAAGTATGTGGTAGGATAAATAAAGTTCTTAAATACTTAAGTTATTATGAAGACATGTTCAATGTTAGTTTCAATGTTCCTGATATCTATTTAACAGAGGAGGATACTAAACGTATGGATAGTGCTTTAAATTCGTTACATACGTTAAAGTTTTATGATACGTACACCACATTTAAAGAGGAAAGTGTTGTGGGTGAAATTAAAATATTACCATTAGACACTTCTAAATTATGGACTAAACATATTGGTAATGAAATTATATTCAGACATACTATTTTTTTAGAAAGTGGATGGGTGAAATTAGGTGATGATTCTATCGTTGATTTACCGACTAATGACACATACCATTCACTAATTTTCCATCGATTAGAAAATGATTATTATTGTCCTCAAATTGATAGCTTAACATCATCTTTAGACAAACCATTATTTTCAGACTCGACAGTAGTACAGAGAATTCTTACTGTGGTTTAGTCTTTAATATAATTAAAAATATACTATTTTTGTATAAACCAATTAAGTTATGAAATTCAGAAAAACATTTATCGAGGGACCTGTAGAGTTTACCCCTATACAACATAAAGACGAAAGAGGAGTATCCTCAGAGACTTATAGTCAGATATTATTAGAAAAAAATGGATTCAATTATAAGTTTATTCAAGAAAATCAATCAACATCAAAAAAAGGTGTCTTTAGAGGGATACATTGTCAATTACCACCATATACTCAAGGTAAATTAGTGAGAGTTGTTAAAGGTAAAGTTATTGATTTCGCAATAGACCTTAGAAGAACTTCAGACACTTACGGACAATGGGAATCAGTAATCTTAGACGGAGATAAAGGGAATCAATTTTGGATACCTCCTGGATTTGGACACGCCTTTTATACGTTAGAAGATGATTCTATTGTAGTGTATAAATGTACTAACCTTTACGATAAAGAACACGAAGTCTGTATCGACTACACAGACGAAGATATCAACTTACCACTTAAAGACCTGAAAGACCTTATCCTATCTGACAAAGATAAGAATGGTATTTCTTTTATGGATTTTAACAAAAAAAATCCTTGGTAGTATCCTTTTTTTGTTTATCTTTGTAGTATCAAAATAAGACAAGATATGGCAAGAGAAAAATTATGGCGTAATAATTTAGGGGAGTACAACTACCAATTCAATTGGATTAATGAGAACGGTACTACTACGGGTTTCAACGATGTATGGGCACCCAACAAACGTGAAGCGGTTAAAAGAGCAAAGGAAATGGAGACTAAAGCTCATTGGGCTCTTTGGGATGAGGACAAACGTGAATACCTTACGGTTCCTAACAAAGTAGAAGGTAAGGGTCATTGCTTTCGTATGGAGGGTATGTATGTTGATACTAAGTCAATGTATAAGGCGAAATATAGTCAAGCTGAAAGGATGAACAGATTAGGTTGGATGATGTCAATTTAGATATCATTTAACTTTGTAGTTTCAATTTAATTATGTATCTTTACAGTATGATAAAACAAACAATACTTTTAATAATTTCTTTTGGATTCCTAAGTGGGTCAGTAAGTAAAATAAATGAAAAATACAAAACTAAGGTTTTTAGTGATTTACTATATAATATAGTAAAAATAGAAAACGGGGAAATGGAGTTTGGGGTTTCTGAGACTCGACCTGATAATAGTGATTTCTATATTAACAGTAACTTCTTCACAACTGAAGCGGCTATCGGTTTAGTGATAATCGACCGTAAGAGAAAAAGTCGTAGAGTTAAAGGTGGTGGATTCTTTTACGTTAAAAATGGTAAACCATACGTAAGCGCTAAAAAGTGTCCGTATATGACCGAATACTCGTCACAGACGATTTTATGGGGTATTGATAATGGTAAAGTGAATGAAGATTTAATTTCTAAGAATCACGCAAAACAAAAAAGATACAGAACTTTAATGGGTCAAAATAGTAATGGAGATATAATCATTGTATCGTCTAATAGAATCGGATTTGTCACTATTAAAGAGTTATTAGACTTTTCTAAGAGATATGATATTATTGATGGAATATTACTTGACGGTGGTACGTCTGTGGATTACAAATTCTCAGGGAATAATGGTGAAGTTAAATTCGCTTCAGTTCCTGATGTTATTAAAAAAGAAGTAGGAATAAAAACTCCAACAACTTACATTTACGGTAATTTCAAATAAATTAGAAACAATTCATTTTCCTAACCCAATCAGCCACTTCTAAAATATATCCGTGTGATGTGATATCTACACCGTCCCATCTTTCAGTATGGAAGTTAGGTATGTAGTTCTTAACAGGTACCTGTTGTTCTTTAGGGATTTTAGAGCATTTTGTTTTTAACCCTTTTTGTTTCCTTTCAGGGTCTATTGATTCACACCAAGGACCCATAACTTTTGGTCCTAAGTTATATGAACCAATGGCAATATCTAACGTGGCATTACCTGTTCCTTTAACACCTAGATTAGATTTATTTTCATCATAACCATTATTACGTGCTTCTTTAAAGTTTCTTTTGATAAGTTTATATGCCGCGTCTAATGCTCCTAAATCGGTAAACAATTCATTCTCTGTAATACCTAAATCTTTAGCAGTGGACCCTTTCATCTGTGCAGGACCTAAAGAGGTATCATACCCAACCATACTACCTATTTGTTTCATAAAATTGGTAACATTATATCTAGCACCTGAAGAAAATGAAGATTCTCTACCAACGATACCTAAAGCGACTTTAACCCACAATTTACTGTATCCTCTTTCTATTAACACATCTACAGGATATCTGAATTGTTCAGGAACACATTTGTATTTTGATTTAGCCTTTTCTATGGAGACATTCATTTTGGTCCAGAGCGGATTCATTGGATTATCAGGTTGACCCGGCATTAAATGGTCAGGTTTCTGTTCCTTAATTATATTATTAACGATTTCGTATAATTCTGACTCGGTCAGTTTAATGATTTTTTTACCCATCTTAATTACTATGTTCTTTTTACCCAAGTAATGGATAACTTATTTGCCGGTTCCGAATATATTGTACCGTGCACATTATGGAAGACTATAGGTGTTCCGTTTTTAAATGCACCTACAATACCTACGTGAGTATTGAATGAGAATCCTCTACCACCTTTTAAAACTGTACCAGGTTGTTTAGGGTCACCATCCACGAAATAATCATTACCCGCGTTTTTAAACGCTTTCTCATGGTTTGTTGAAGGTTCGTAGTAAATACCAACAATATCATTAAGTTTTAAGTCTGTTGGTTTAGGGCCTTTTTGTAGTAGTTCCTCGTTGAATGATTTAATATCTGACACAACGGATTCACCCTTTAATAACCTTTGATATAAGTCCTTATATTTTTTAACATCGTTGTTATCAATTTTGGTATAAATTGAGTGTACTCTTTTACCGGCTGCGTCTATGTCATGTGATAACCACGCATCACCGACGGTCCCTACTGTTGTAGTAAAGTCATTAACAAAAGTGGCACAATCATCTTTATCGTAACTCATAATGTCGGACACTTTTTTAGATTGTGATATATTATTAACCTTAATAGTATCTGCAGCTACTTTAGTCTTATCTATTTGTTGTGTTAAAATAAAGTTATTATCCTTCTTAATCGATTCTTTATCTTCATTCCAACCTATTAGGTCTAAGACTCTGTCAAATGAAGAAGGGTCAGTCTTTTTTAAGTGTTTTTCAGCATATAACACCCCAAAGGTAGTTATACTACCATCTTTACGTTTAACTTTACTGTTTAACGCCTTTCTAATATAACTATTATCGAACTTACCTGTAATGTCTAACTGTAACTTTTTTGAGGTTTTGGGGTAATATTTATTCATCCATCCTCTAAATACATCACCCTCTTCCTTTGATTTAAAAACACTATTGTTAGTGGGTTTATCTTTTGAAATAGATGTATCTTTTGAAATAGATGTTTTGTCAGATATAGATTTACGTGCCTTAGGATATGCACTATCTAATTTAATAATTGATTTAGGATACTTTGAAAGGGAGAACCATTTATTTTCACCTTTTTTACTCGCAACCCAATTACCTTTAGACACTTTATAATCATATTTAGTGTCATAATCACTATACACTTTTTCTTGTTGTTCCTTTAAAATATTACTCACAATAAGTTTAAGGTCTGACTCTGTCAATTTAATTACCTTAGATGCCATATTAATCCGATTCTTTAATTGTCTTTATTATACTATAAATATAAACGCAAATAGAAATTGGCCATAAACCTATGATTTTGACCCTGTCAGTGTTAGAAAACTTAATCGGTTCTTCATCAGACCATTCTTCCATATCTTTTAAGGAATAATCTAAGTACGCCATAAATATGGTACCAACAATCAAATACATACTAACCCAAAACATCTACTTATCTTTTTCGTAGTAGTAATCAGTTTTACCACACTTATTACAAGTCCAACATTTATTGTAATCTGAATTACCTATCAAGACCATTGGTGTATTACACTTACATATCATATTGTCATTTTTGAACCAATTTCTTGGTATGTGTCTTGAATTAGGTCTAAGGCTTTAGATATCCGTTTCTTAGCTTTTTTCTCTACAGTTGTTAAGGGATGTCCCAATAGGTGTTCATCAATCATACAAGACACAACGTGAAGCCTATCAATGAATTCTAAATAATGACCCTCATCGATAGTGTCGTTACTCATTATTGTTAGAGGTTTTAACTAGTTTATCCCCTAATGTTTTGAATAGGTATAAACCTAAACCTATTAGTGCTAAATTACCGGCTTTCTTACTAAAACTTTTCTTATCTTTATTCATCTTTATTTTGTTTTGTTGTGATTAACGCCAATAGTGCAGATGCTCTTTCTAAAACTTCTGACATAATGACCGATTCTGCGATAGAGAATGAACCATTCTTATTTGAGGTTTCTAAAATACTCACTAAGAATTGTATAATTACAGGTCCGTCTCCATTTCTTATATACTCTTTTAACTCTACAGGGTCGTCAAATTTTACTTTGTCCTGAAACATTGAAAATTGTGTTTTGTTATCTTCCATATTATAATATATTAATTTCTTGGTTTTTATCAAGGTTCCTAACAACCTCTAAAAGTTTAGACAATTCATTTGAATTATATGTCTTATTTATTTCGACAAAATTAGAAGTTAGGTATTGGCTTTTAGGTCCTATAACTTCAGGTTTGACTCTTGTTGGTACCGCAACACTATGACTACGGACATATTTAAAACTTACACGGTATCCGTTATCAAACTCAAATATGATACTATCGTTCCATTCTCTAATCATTACTTTAATCTTTTTACAAATATATGGTTTTTTAAAGAAATAAACAATATTACTATTGAAAGAATCTCGTCTTTGTAGTATATTTGTTCAATGGAATTAATATCAACACACCCCGTTAAGAAATCAGACTTAGGATTTCACGGAAACTTATTTGGAGGTAAATTATTAGCATGGGTAGATGCTGCAGGTGCTGCGTTCGCATCTCAAATATGTGACACACCAAGAATGGTTACAGTTCTTATTGATGAATGTGTGTTTAAGAAACCAGCGAAAGAAGGACATCTACTTAAAATTTATGGTGATGTAGAACAAATTGGTCGAACTTCGGTAACACTGAAGGTTGAAGCTAGGAGTCACAACGTATATGATGGGAGACAAGCAATAATTTTAGCTACTAATATTAAGTTTGTTAGGATAGATGAACAGGGTGAAGCAATACCTATCAGTCAACGTGTTAAAGAAAAATACAATTTAAAATAGGTGGTGTTAACTTTTTAATTATATTAGCCTAATAACAAACAATAAATAAATGGATTACAGAGTTAGAATTTACGGTAGAGAAGTAGTTTCGTCGGCTTATAGTTTGACCGATGACGAAGTGGATACCATATATGATTATATGGATGAAATGGACATTGATGATATTAATGTTATTGGTGATAGTATTGAGGATGTAATCGGTTCAGACCTAACAAATAGAGATATATGGTCCGTTTCAAAACCGTTAGATTACGAAAAAAAAACCACTATCACTGTTGAAAATTCTGACGGTGTTGAGGTCCTTAATTTTGATATTTCAGAAGTTGAAGATGTCGATGACATTTATAACGATTCCAATAATTTTGATTGTTTCCCAACAGACTTAAATCATAATATCTTAGTTACGTTCGATGAGAAAAAAGGGTTTATACATGACCATAGGTTTAATTCTAAAGAGGTTCCTAAAATAACTGATTTTACGTATACAGTTTCTTATATTAATACCCCTGAAAGTGAATTAGATTTTGTACAGGAAATACAATACAAAGGTATTGGGTTAACTCCATTATATGATGAAAAATGGGTAAGACGTATTAGTTACGAAATGGAACTTCACAGAAAACTTTAACACCAAAGAGAGATGAGTAAATCAGAAATAGTTCAAAGATTATTAGAGGACAGTCATATTACTGCTGAAGAGGCCGTAATACTACTTTCACAAAATCAGGTAACATATTACCCTTATAATCCTTATTATCCAAATGAAACTAGGAATCCATATGAACCGCCATTTATAATAACATCTAACACCAAAGAGAAATGATTTTAGAATTTGTAAAACAATGGGAAGAGCGTAAGTATATTCTTGAAGAATGGCTAACTAATAATATGCCTTCATCGTATGAGGATATTTATAAGAAACTATTTGGTTTAGTGATTACCGAACCATTAGATAGTTATGGTGCTTACGAGTGGGATTGGAACAGATACCAATGCATTGATGATGGAGACTATCAAGGCACTCAGATATTTGTACTTTGTAATGGTTCTTACCAACCCTCACTAACGGACTACATATTCACTGAAGTGGCTTATGGCTCTTGTAGTGTGTGTGATACATTTGAATCCATCCGTGAAATTCAGTGGGAGGAAGAACTACCAAACCAAGAACAAGTGAATCGGTTTATGACACTTGCTTTGCATATGGTACAACAAACAAAAACCTTTAACACCAAAGAGAAATGAATTATCAAGAGATAGGTCTTCGATACGGGATTACAGTTTACAAAGTAGAACGCGGTGATAAGTGGTGGAATGCAAATGGGCCCGATGCTTACTTAAACGAATCAGCTTGTGCTGGCAGAGATGAAATATGGGTTGGTGTATATGATAACAAGGATGAAGAAATTGCATCATTCTTCCATGAACTTGGACACTGCATTAGCCCTAATATGGAAGATTTTCACCACACAGAATATAGCATCTTCCATGTTGAGTTGGATGCATGGATGGTTGGATTGATAGAAGCATATAAATACAAATACTTGATGAAACCCTCAACGTTTAAGTATATGGTAAAATGTTTAGAATCATATATTAAGTTGGAGGAGAAATAACCTTTAACACCAAAGAGAAATGAAAACACCAATGCAAGAAATGTTGGAATGGGTTAGAGTAACCCTACCAATGGATTTAGACACAGCAAGATTGATTGAAGAAAAAGTTATATCAATGCTTGAGAAAGAGAAAGAGGCAATGTGTGAGTTTGCTTGGGAGTATGAGCGAGATTGCAGAATAAACCTTGAGCGTAGCATTGAGAAATGTTGGGACAAAATCTTTAAAACAAAAGAGAAATAGATTATGTGGAAAGATGTAAAAAATGAACTACCATCAAACACCTTTGAGTGTATTGTGAAAATGTGGAATAACTTTAATGATACTTGGGTGACGGGTATAGGTATTTATGATATACCAACTGCCAAATGGGAAGTTTCAAGCAATATAGGTGAGCAGTACCCTGTTCGTTTTTGGTTTCAAACACCTGAACTTATTGAAGTTAAATAACCTTTAACACCAAGAGAAATGAAAGGGTTATTTTTAATTATTTTCGTAAATCCAGTCTGTTAATAAACTAAGAAATAATGTTTCTTCTGCCTCTGTAGTCGAATCGGGATAATA